>AUXO012871673.1_pt1 | contig 13675 bp, 11 predicted proteins | sample 768731 | NCBI WGS metagenome assembly AUXO01 (sample SAMN02715735, study PRJNA202380) | gut metagenome | biome: sheep rumen | host: Ovis aries | place: New Zealand: Palmerston North
TATTCTTCGTCTTTTTTATTGATATTGAAGCAAAAAATTGAAAAATACGCAATTAAAAGTGTAGTTTCTACCTCAACAATCACTTAATTATCATGTGGCAATATCCATAATAAATTTTAAAAAGAAGTTCGAATCCATCCTGTTTCGTTAAAAATGTACTAACTTTACACCCCAAATTGAAAGGTATATGACTACAGAAGAAGTTCTATTTCCATCTTTATACGAAGAGAATTACATTTTACGGTCTTTGGGTAGTATTGTTACTCAACCAGACATCGCATTAACAGAATTAATCGCTAATGCATGGGATGCTGGAGCATCTACAGTAAATATAGCTATCCCTGAGAACACAGGGCAAACTTTATATATTGAAGATGATGGTACTGGTATGTCTGAGGAGGAATTTCAGAATCGTTGGATGAAACTCAGATATGACAGACTTAGAGCTCAAGGTAGAAAAGTTGTTTTTCCAGATGGATCAGACAAGAACAGATATGCTTTTGGCCGTAACGGTGTAGGAAGACATGGCCTTTTCTGTTTTGGGAACCAATACACTGTCATCACCAAAAAGGACGGTAAACAAATGACTTTTGTTGTTAAGCCTAATATAGCTGCAAATCCTTTTGCTGTTGTCCAGAGACAGGAAGTTGTTGCAAGTGGTCATGGAACGAGATTGGAGGTTGTCGTAACAAAAAACCTTCCGAAACCTGAGAAAATGATAGAGATACTTTCTGCTCGATTCTTACACGACCCACAATTTCGTATAACCGTTAATCATACAACTCTTAACATAGAAGATCTTACAGGCGGGACTTCACCTACAGAAATAGAAGTAGAGGGCACAAGTATTCGACTTACTGCTTATTTCATAGACACCACTAAAGCAAGTAGAAAAAGTGTGTTCCAGGGTATTGCGTTTTGGCAAGGAGGACGATTAGTAGGAGAACCGACTTGGGCTTTAGGGAAAAACACAATACTCGATGGAAGGACCTCGTTAGCAAAGAGATTTACTTTTATAATAAAGACAAATGATTTAGCTGAATACATTAAGGAAGACTGGACTGGTTTCAAAAATTGCGAGATTATTGAAAAAATGTACAGTGCCGTTGAAGAGTATATAAACAATTGCTTTGAAACAGTATCTTCCGCCATGGCTGATTTGGCAAAAGATAATCTTGACGAATCGATTAAATCTGAATTGGAAGAAGTTAATCCTCTTATTCGGGAAGAGGTTAATGGCGTTATAAAAGGAATCGTAAAATCTAATCCAAAGGTAAAACAAGAATCTGTTAATACTGCAGTACAAGCCATTATTAATTTAGAGAAATCAAAAAACGGACACGAATTGTTAGAAAGGCTGGCAACTCTAAGCGCCAACGATATCAATGGACTCAATGAATTGTTGGGGAAATGGACTGTTAGTGATGCATTAGTTGTTCTTAATGAGATAGACAGAAGACTGTCAATTATTACAGCAATCAGAAAATTGTCTGCAGACAAAAATACGGATGAATTGCATGTGCTACATCCAATGATAGCAGAGTCAAGATGGCTGTTTGGACCAGAATATGAGTCTTCTGAATTTATCTTTAACCGCCAAATGAAAACAGCGGTAGAACAGATTTTTGGAAATGACAAATTTTATACAACTGATGCAAACTATAAAAAACGCCCAGATTTAATCTGTCTTCCCAATAGTACTATCGGAGTTACAGGAATAGAAGATTTGCCAAATAGCACAGGTCTTGTGAAAGTTCGAAAACTTTTGTTTATTGAATTGAAAAAAGGTGGCTTTAAAATTACAAGAACCGAGAGAAATCAATTAGAGGGATATGTTGAGGATTTACTTAATTCAAATTTGGGAAACGAATGTCAGATTACTGCATTTGTCGTTGGCGATTCTATAGCTGATAATTTGGAACAAACAACAAAAATTGGTGAACGAGGAAATGTTTTTGTTACAACTTATGACCAATTAGTGGACACTGCAGAATTTAGAATGTTTGGCTTGAGAAAAGTTATTGCATCGCGGTACGATGATGTTCCTGGTATGACATTATATGCACAGGCCCAATTAAAATTTTGATCATCAATGATTTACGCAATCTTGCCGAGTTTTGCAAAGTATAACGCGACCTCTTCCTTATCGTAACTGACAACATGCTTGTTGAGGAAGTCCATCACACCTTCTTTCGTATAGTAGGCTTTTTTGTGCATCATCTTATAAGGGAGAATTCCCTCGCTACGGTAACGTTGCAGAGAGCGAACCGACACATGCAACAACTGGGATAGATCCTGATTGTCGAGCCACTGGTCTTGATGTAACGGAGAATCCTCCACAGACTTTGGCACGGTCAGACCCTGCTGTGAAATGAGCAGTTGGGTTACCTTCTCCAGCTGTTCCTGCAGGCCCTTGTTCTGCTCGACGAGAAGCTGTATCAGAAGGCTGTCCTTCTGAACTTTCTGCTCCAACCTGTCGAGGTGTGCCATTAGTTCTATGTGGTCTCTTTCAATCATTCAGATTCTCTACTATCTATTTTCGAGTGCAAATATCGACATTATCATCCTAACTTTTTGACACCTTGGTAACACCTTGGTAATATTTTTGTTTGATTCTGTCTCATTTTGGCTCTCAAATCATCTGTTTTTGTTTCAACGGTGCAAAGTTCGGAATTAATTCCAACTTGGATTGACAATTTGTTAACAACTTGTCATTGACTTTTTTCGTTCTATCTCTTTTTGTCATTCTCATTTCTATCCACTTTTTTGTTTTGACGGTGCAAAATTCGGCATTCTCGTAGACTTTTTTATTCAACCTTGTACAATCTGAATATTTTTTTTCTTTTTTACTTGGAAAACTATAAGAAAAATACTATTTTTGCGGCATAATGGGAGTTTTTATGGATTATACAGAGAAATATACAGTCAAAAAACATGGTGGACTTGGATGTGGCGGCAATGGCGAGGTTAGAATTGCCATACACAACGACACGGGAGAATCTATAGCATTAAAGTGTCTTAGCAAAGAAGCTATGGTTAATCAAGAGAAACGTGAGCGCTTTGAGGATGAAATTATCACTATGCTCAAAGCTGGGGAGATAATCAATGGCATCATACCAATACTAGACTATTCTGTAGAAGGTGGATGGTATGTGATGCCGATAGCGGAAAAGATAAAAGACCACATTAAAAATGTAGATGATATAGTTAACGGTATAATAGAAATTGCAAAGACTCTGACGGAATTACATAAAAGGGGGTTATCGCATCGGGATATTAAACCTGACAACATGCTTTATTATGGGGGAAGGTGGGTGCTTTGTGACTTTGGGTTGGTGGATATTCCAGACAATCCACATAACCTAACTAAGAATGATAAACGCATAGGTGCTACTAGGACATTAGCACCAGAAATGAGTCGTTATGCAAAGGATGCTGACGGACGAAAAGCCGACGTGTACTCACTGGCAAAAACGCTTTGGATTATGCTGACAGGCAATAAAGATGGATTTGAAGGAAGATATACGGTGACAGATACATCAATTTCACTACATGAATATCCTCACCTAAGGGAAGAGCATCTAGTAGAGATAGATGAACTATTGAATGCTGCGACACGGAATGATCCTGACGAGCGCCCAACAATGGAAGATTTTGTTATGGCAATGATGAAACGACAAACTACAAAAGATGACCATTGGAAAAGAGCAGAGAGTAATTGGAACTTTGTAAAGAGATTCCTTTTCCAAAAAAATGCGCCCCAACGTAGTTGTTGGATGAGTCCTGTAGATATTCTTGAGGTGCTAAACGTGATATCTGTGTTGCCTATAGATTGTCATCTGTTTTTTCCTGACCGTGGATGGATGGAATTTGAGAGGGTTGAACCTTCACGTACGGAGGCAGGATGCTTGGATATATATACCCCTATAGCAATATACAGAGTTAAGCTTGGGAAACTGATTTTTGAGAGTTTTAACTGGGCATCGATGGACTACTTTATGTTGGAGGCCGAACCTATGGAACCTGCTGTTGGAACTGAGATGGACGAATGGAGTGAAGAGGTGGTAGAAGATGGAAATGGTCGGTTGGTGTCAGCGGTAGATGCTATGTATGGCGTTTACGATTACGATACAGGAGAGAAACATCCAGAAGGATCGAGACTTTTAGTGAGATGTCTTAAAGGAAAGTTCTTGATGATACTGAAATATGGACCGTATAATATGATACCAATGATGGATGATGGACGGCATAACAATTGCACGAATGATGAATTCAGATCTTATGTTGAACAATTGGAAAAGGTGTTCGCGATGCATAGTCTATTGGAGGAAGATGCTTGGCGAAGGATGCTTGATGAAGTGGTGGAACATTGCCCATATATCCCCAAAAGGGTACTGCCTGATACAAGCGATGAAATTAAGACAGATCCTAACTTTGTGAAAGATAATATGTGGATGTTTGACTTTAAAGGTGTTATGGACAAATATGATGGTATGCCTGTTGGCAAGGCAAAATATAGATATGTGTTCCATCCATCGACAATAGTAGACATCTTTAAGAAATTGCTGACAGATAAAGAATTCTATCTCTGTAAGGATGGGCATTTGAGAGAGTTGGGACCAGATTCAACGGATATATATGAGGCAACAGACAGAAAGGCGGCACTGCTTATCGGAAGAGAACTTTCAGATGTTATAGAATCGTATTGTAGTGGTAAGGTGTGGAAATTGGAACAACCGTATTTCTCAATAGATATCATAAAAGCAGGTCACCCGAATTTTCTTTTTTCTAAAGACGAAATAAAAGAATTGATGACAGCAGCTGATGACAGGCATGACAATATACTGGTAATAGATGAGGATGGCGTGGCTCACATGATTGTGGATAAGGATGCAACAAGCGTGTACCCAGTGGTACACCAGACGTGGTGTGCGCGAAAGGTATATGTGGGGAGATACTCCAATCTGTTAGAACTTGATTCTGCATATCACTATTGTCTTGGCAAATGGCTTGACTATCTGGAACAAGGAATAGGGCAACAGATGGAGGATCATGACAATCATCATGAGAGTGATGCAGAACTTGAAGAAAAAATAAAGGAAATAATACTTGTATAATTATAATATGGTATACGTTGCAAAATTGAGAATTAAGAATTTCAAGTGTTTCAGAAGTTTTCAGTTTGATTTTAATGAGCACATGAATATCATTGTTGGCAATAATGAAGAGGGTAAATCTACTATCCTCGAAGCCCTGCATCTAGTTCTGTCTGGCATGTTGAATGGGAAATATGGCTTTTCTGATGTCTATGAATCTATCTTTAATAAAGATATTGTTGCAATATATTTGAATAGTTTGACGACAACGCCTTTACCACCGCCAGAAATATTGATTGAAGCATATTTCGGAGGTGACGAGGTGCCATTACTTAAAGGTAATAACAACACGATGAGAGAAGATAAATGTGGCGTGGCTATGAAGATATCACTGAATGAAAGTTTCCAAAGTGCTTACCAAAGTTTGATAGCAAATCCAACTGATGTCAAATCATTGCCTGTAGAGTATTATAAGATAGAGAGGTATACTTTTGCTAAAGCTCCTGCAATTAATAGGCAGATACCATTGAAATCTGCAATTATTGATTCTTCATCCCATATGAGTCAAAATGGGTCCGATGTCTATATTTCAAAGATAATCAGAGACAGTTTGGAAGAAGATGAACTTACAAGTTTGGCTCAGAGTTATAGAAAATTGAAAGAGAATTTTGGCTTAGATACTGCCATCGCTGCTATAAATAATAAGGTTACTCAAAATTCTGGCATAACAGGTAAAAATGTCAGCATATCTGTGGATATGACTATGAGGAATTCATGGGATACTGTGCTGATGACCTACATTAACAAAGTTCCTTTCCCTCAAGTGGGTAAAGGCGAACAATGTGTTATCAAAACAAACTTAGCTTTGGCAAATCAAAGAGCACAGGTATCGAATTTGATTCTGCTTGAGGAGCCAGAGAACCATCTTTCGCATACAAATTTGAATATATTATTAAATTCTATCGCTGAAAAATGTAGGGATAAACAACTTATTCTAACTACTCATAGTAACTATGTGGCAAATAAGTTGGGATTGGATAATTTAATACTGTTGTCGAATAAGAAAAAAATCAGGTTCAATGACCTACCCAATAATGATGCCAACTATTTTAAAAAATTGCCAGGCTATGACACGTTGAGACTCATCTTGTCAAAAGCGGCTATTATGGTAGAAGGTCCTTCAGACGAGTTGATAGTGCAGCGGGCATTTGTCGACAAATATGGTGTGTTGCCTATTCATCAGGGTATAGATGTGATTTCTGTAAATGGATTATCATTCAAGCGTTTCCTTGACATAGCCCTAAAATTGGAAAAGAAAGTGGCAGTCGTGACAGATAACGATGGTAGCTATCAAATACACGTTGAAGAGAAGTATAAAGATTATAGGGGCGGGTGTGCTGAAATATTTGCAGACACAAGGGATGAACTCAATACACTGGAGCCACAGTTTGTTGATGCAAACGAAACTGTTTTGGAAGAATTAAGAAATGTTATTGGGCTGACTTCTGATATGTACCCAGATAAAGAGAGCATACATAAATGGATGTCACACAATAAATCAGAGTGGGCTCTAAAAATTTTTGAGGCTACTATAAGTTTCAACTATCCCCAATATATCACAAATGCAATAGAGTGGATACATGAAGGAGAATAAACTTGTTATAGCAGCGGCTGGGGCTGGTAAAACTACATTCTTGGTGAACGAATCGCTAAAATGCGATGCGCCTGTTCTTATCACAACATTCACCATAGAGAATGAAAATGAGATAAAGGCTAAGTTTATTAAGCTATGTGGCTATATACCTTCCCATGTAACCATACAAACATGGTTTTCTTTTTTGCTACAACATGGAGTGAGGCCTTATCAGGGCGTATGCCACGAGCAACTATTTAATAGTGATATACGGGGTATTTTGCTAGTTAATTCTCAGAGTGCAGTAAAATATTATGATGAACGACTGAAATGCAATGTATGTTATAATGAGGATACAGAATTTATGGAGCATTATTTTACTGATGACATGAGAATATATACAGACAAACTGGCAAAGTTTGTATGCAGGGTAAATGTTGCGTCTGAAGGAAGGGTAGTGAATCGTATATCGCAGATATATCCATATATCTACATTGATGAAGTGCAAGATTTGGCTGGTTACGATCTGGAGTTCTTGAGAATACTGTTTGAGAGTAATTCAACAATATTATGTGTGGGAGATCCTAGGCAAGTGACTTATCTAACCCATTGGGAGAGGAAATATAAGAAATATCAGTGTGGCTTGATAAAAGAGTTTGTTCTGAATGAATGTCGGCGAAGCCAATATGGTATTGCTATAGATGAAGGTTTACTAGCGAGATCCCATCGAAACAATCTCCCAATCTGTGCTTTTTCTTCATTGATATATCCTGAATTTAATGCTATAGAACCTTGTGATTGCAAAATTTGTCATCCAATAGAAATAGAACATCAGAATGTATTTTTAGTCAGGAATAGCGATTTGAATCAGTATTTGCACCGATATAAACCTGTTCAGTTAAGAAACAACAAATTGGCCAAAGGTGTCAACTCGAACTACATGGTTTTCAATTTTGGCCAGTCAAAAGGAAAAACATTCGATAGGGTAGTGATATTTCCGACGAAAACAATATTGGAATGGTTGAAAAACCACAATAGAAAACTACAACCAACGACCAAAGCTGACTTGTATGTTGCAGTAACCAGAGCAAAATATAGTGTTGCTTTTGTGGTACCAGATGAAATGTGTGAAGATATAAATATGATAGTATGGGTAAACGAATAAGTTAGGAACTAATGAATAATAGATTTCATAAAGGTAAAAAATGGGGAAATATTTGTTAAATTTAAGCAGATTATGTACCTTTGCAGTAGCAAAGGAGTTGTTTGACGTAATGGAGTGCAGAACATAGAAATGAGAACGGTTGCCAAATCATTACCTCATTTTGGGGAGACCTCCATAAATCACGTTAAAATCGGGAGATTATGAGGTTTTTACAAAAAAAACATGTATCTTTGCAACGGGTAAACAAAAGAAAGGAATAAGGTATGTTAGGAATCAAGACCACAAGAACACCCATAAGTGGAGAAGTTGCGGGCAAAATCCGTGACGCAGTAAAGCGTATTGCCACAGGTGATCTTAACGAGAGCGACATAGCAAATGTCAAACATTCCAAGGAGGCTTTAAGTAAATACGAAATACATTGGATAGGTCTAGATGGAAAGGAATTGTAAGTTGAATATAGTAAGAGCTGATGACATATCGGCTCTTTCTGATTTTATATGCGGTGTCGAATCAATGGACGAATTCATTCACGACAAAGCCAACGGACTCGGTAAATTTATAGCTTACGGTCTTTCTAATCTTCAGTGCCATCAAGTTTTACCGTAAATGCGGATTTGAATTCAGCGAGGTCGGCAGGATACGGAACTACAACAAGATGCGATTCGGTGAGAGTCCAACAACTCAGCGGATGTATAAAGTTCTGATACTCGATATAACATACGGGCATCACTGACAACAGAGCACAAATGACACAGGAAGTAGTGTCCCTACGATGCTTGAGGTTAGCTCTTCCCTATCATCTTCTTCAGCATCCTCCCTACTAAGTTTGGCCGCCCATTGCTATCCTTTGTCAGCTTTGTGATGACGTATGAGGCAAGGTAGCAACAGCGACAGAAGAGGGAGCTATCCCAAAGGAGTGAGGGAACGAGCTGCTTGCGGAACACATAGTTGGCAAAATTATTATTTGGTGCGTGATAGTATCCGATGATGCGATAGCCATTCTTCAGGTGCCAGCGTACGCTCCAGTCTGCTGTCGTAGCCGTAACACCCTTCAGGTATCGATATCCAGTCTGCTTGATTCGTTCCGCTTCGTATTCCAGCATTTGTGAGGCGATACCCTCACGCTGTGCAGATGGCGAGATAGCCAGTCGGAATCCATAGCACCACTTCTGTTTGTGGTGTATCCTAAAAGAGTGCATCCCCAGCAGTTCACCCGTCTCAGCATCCAGCGCTACGAACATCGTCACGCCTTGGATAGCTTGTTGGAACTCCTCAAATGTCTTATGCATCCACGGGGCTGATAGACCATGTTCCCTCCACATCTTGTGAGATATCTGGTCCAACGCATACAGCGCCTCGTCTGTCACGTTTGTCTTCTTGCGATTTTTGATAATGATTTTTCTCAACTGCCAATGATATCCTCAATTTTACGATTTCACAAAGTGTCACCACGTGAACACTATTGTTTCATCCACTATGTCCTTTCAGTAGCCTCCTTGCTAATACACCAGCAATAAAAAAGTATCATTTTCCCCTTGAATAGAGTTTGTCCTTGCTCTTGAGACTCCTGGTCTGTTGACGTAACAGATATTGTTCAAAATCAGTTCATTGACCTGCGCCATTAACTTCTTGTGAACTGTCTATTATAATATCTCTATTGAGACGAGCACACTGACCATCTGAAATGATTTCAGTTGAAGGATATAAAAAAGAATCCTTCCCAGAGTCATTTAAGATTGGTTTGTGTTCGAAAATTAAAGCATTTTCAATTCTCGCCAATTCATCCTTATCTGCTTTTGCGTAGGAGTAGAACAGAACTTCACCATCTTCTACTCGTTTGAGGAACTCTGCCCTTTTGCTGTGAATACTTAACTGCCGACGAATATCGTCTGCCCTACCTATATACAAGATATCATTGCAACGTAACCTTTTTCCATCAGGTGTCAACACACCGCGGTATACCAGATAAATACCAGAGTATGTTGGTAGACTGCTTCGGTTTTCGTCTAACATACTTCCCTCGAAATGCAAATTGAACGTTTTCATATAGTTGTATATTAAGATTCTTGCTGCGATATTGTTTCGCTTCTCTTAAGATGAAGGATAATTGCCAAATTATTGAATGAAGAGAAAAGATGAAACCAAACCCACGAAGTGAAAATCTTAAATACTGATTTAGGGTTACTGGCTTCAGCTATTTCTTGTTCCATAATCTCCAGATATTGATCCAAACAAGAAGTTTTTGCTTTTTCCGCATTGTCACTTTGAATGGACGAATCCATGTATAAGGTTTTATAGCGACTAGGGATGATTTTAGGGTTGTGTTCCGCCAGACCTTTTTCGGCCTGCTCGTAATTCTTTTTCCCTTCGGCAAGCTTATTACGTATGTAACCCTTATAGGCACTTGAAAACATCCAGCAAATAAAGGCCTGCCACAATATGGGTATAATTAGAATGGTAAGAACAGAAATTATAACAATATTATTGGAGATATTCCATTGAAGATACACCTTATTTAATATGTAAGATATACTCGTTAATACAATCAAAATTATAATAGCAACAGCGGTGTATTGCTTGTTTGAAAACAGATATTTATTGAACATCAAAAGTACTATCGTCCAACTACCAGCAAAAAACAAAGACATGTGGAAAAGACTATCATTCCCAGAGTATGTGTTCTCAAAACCTGATAACAGCAGCAATATCATACATGTCGAGATGAAGAATAAAGCCCTGTTCTTCATGTATTTTTTTATGGAATCTGCCTTCTGTTCATTCGTTTTGACTATTCTATCAATGAAATCATCATGGTTCTGTAGATAGTACTCTTTTAATGCACTTTTCAGGTCAGTGTAATACTTCGGTGACCAAATGCCTTTTAAAACATCATCCATGCACATTGAAATGTACACACCTGTGATTATTTCGAGAAAGGAGGAGAAATGATAAAGTTGCATCATGTGAGAAATGCTTTTGACGATAAATAGAAGTAAGCCAGCTCCAGTACTCTTTGCTTTAGGTTTCTACTTTTTTTTGAAAAGATGCGCAAGCGCAATCTGCGCCTGCGCATCGTTGGGCTATTGCGGGATGGAGCCCGCAAAATCGATTGGTTTCCTTTTATTTAGAAATCATCGGAACCGCCAGGAGTACTTCCTGTCTCAGTGCCATTGTCGTCACCGATGTTAGGATCTGAAGCATCGAGAAGAGTACCTTCGAGCTTCAGCTCTACTATTTCCATTTCAGGCTCAAAATAATTTTTCTTGTCCATTTTCTTTTTACCTTTTTGTTTTAAGCAAGGCTGGAAAGGATTGCTATCCAGCCCTGCTGTTATGTTAATAATGTGTTCTTGCGATAATTACTTCTGAATCATCTTCTTGCCATTCTTGATGACGACACCCTTGTAGTTGGCATCCACCTTCTGACCAGCGAGATTATAGATATCTGCGCTATCAACAGCCTGCTTGATGGTCTCAATAGCTGTAGTCTCGTCGTTGGGCTCTGAACCATCGAGCCAGATAACCTGCAGACGGGCTGCACCACTCTTCGGAGCCTTCACATAGAATGCATCTGACAGGCTTGCTGCATCGTCAACGGGGAGGAACTTCAGGTTGTGCTTAGAAGTCTTACCCATTGCAAAGATAGTTTCATTAGCGCCAGCCAAAGCATTCAGGTCAACACCAAGGATTGAACCAGGATTGCAGAGGAGCTTGCTGCGGAGAGTAGCTGAGTTCTTCTCGTACTGCATACTATCGTCACCCGTATTGTTGGTCTCAACTTTAACATCAGCACTTGCACTCGACTTTACGATGACAGGAGTAGTAGCTGGGATGTAGTAATAGCCATCGATGATGTGCAGCTGCTCAACATATACCTTTGTAGGCTCTGTAGAGTTAACGTATGCACCATAGACTATCACTGTTGCACCATCCTGCTTGATGGCAATCTTACCGCTGGCAGCATTGTAGAACTTACCATAATAGTAGTTACCTGTACCATTGTTGGCAACGGGGATGTCAGACAGGGCAGCGGCAACGATTGAATATCTTGCACCCTTCAGATTTGTAGACTCAACTCCATAGTATGTGGCAACTGCCTGAGTTGTAATGAACTGAACAAATTTTGTTGTTGCTGCACGAACAGCGTCAGTAGAACCAAATGCGGCTGCATTGAAGCCTTTGGCTGTAGGAGTAGCTGCGGGTTGCCATGTAACCTTTACAAGGTTAGGAGCATAAGTCTCGTCGAATGCTGTAGCAGGAATCAGGTCTGCAGTATTGATAAGAACTGATCCGAAATCCAGCTCTGTCAGAGCATTGTTGGCAACAATGCCTGTTGCGTCAAGAGCGGCGGTGATATTGCCCTTAAACGTTATCTTCTCGGCCTGGCCGAAGAAGTTCACGAGAAGACTATTTGCAATAGAACCGATGTTGAAGGCGGCAACCTTACCATTAACAAGAGCACCTGTATTTGTAACAGCTGCAGCGATATTACCAATAGTTACAGTTGTTTTACCTTCACCAGCAGGAACAACAAATGCTCCGGCAGTCAGCGTAGAGGCAGCAGCGATATTACCAATTGTGATAGTAGAAGCTAAGTCCTTGTCCATTGTGAAAGCTGATGCTGCAGAAATGTTGAGTGTCGTAGCCTTAAGCGTAAGTTTGGTCAGACCAGTCTTACCCGTGGCTGCAATAGCTACACAGGTAGAGGGAATCTCCAGCTCTGTGATAGCATCGAGACCAGCGAGTGAATTTGCATTCAGTGCAGTAATCTTCGTGGCTGCGATGTTCACAGTGGTAAGAGCAGACAGGTTCTGCAGGGCAGTACCGATATACTTTGTCTCCTTGTTCTTCACGACATTCAGAGTCAGAGTGGTCAGCTTATTGTTTTTACCACCTGCAGAAACGAACGGAGTAACGTCTTTGGTTCCGTCTACTGTAGTGCCAGTACCGTCAATAGTGAAGTACTGAAGAGACTCGCAAGTAGAGAAGTCAAGAGCGGTCAGACTCGGAGTTGTACCGAAAGCAGCCGAACCGATAGTTGTCAGTTTCGTGCAAAGAGAAAGGTCAACGTTAGACAGCAGACCGCATTTCTCGAAAGCTGAATTTGCAATTGTAACCAGTGTAGCGGGAAGCTTCACAGTAGTCAGAGAGGCATTCGTATCCTCAAAGTATTTGTTGAGGGTAGTGATAGTGGTCTTTGTCAGGTCGAGAGTACCAATAGTGGTGTTCTCAAAGATACCTGCGCCGAATGCCTGAGTCTGACGAAGCTTTTTATCACCTGTCGGATCCTCATACTCGCTGATGGTCACAGAAGACAGACTTGTACAACCTTTGAATGCTGTTGCACCGATATACTGTACATACTTACCGATCGTCAGAGAAGTTACATTAGTCAGGTCCTTGAAAGCATTGGCTGCTGGAGTTCCAAGGACACCACTACCAATCTGAACAACCTTAAAGGTTGCAATCTTATCAATTGGCTGAGGAGTATCAGCGTCATCTGTACCTTGCACCTTAAAGGACACTTCATCAGGAATTGTGATTGAGGTACCAGTGAAGTTGTTCATCTCAGCTGAAACTGCATTGATTTTGCCGTTAGCAGCATCCTCGGTATCATACACAGTAATTACCTTGTAGGAAATACCATCAATTGTCTGCTCAGCACCGGAGGTCAGAGTATGAACAGCAAATGCGTTAGTGCTCAGCATTGCCATTACGGCAAGAGCCAAAAACTTGAATTTCTTCATTTGTCTTTTAAATTTAAAATTGGTTTGATAATTTT
>AUXO016595486.1_pt1 | contig 13675 bp, 12 predicted proteins | sample 768731 | NCBI WGS metagenome assembly AUXO01 (sample SAMN02715735, study PRJNA202380) | gut metagenome | biome: sheep rumen | host: Ovis aries | place: New Zealand: Palmerston North
TTTCACGCCCTTCCATTCTTTTAACCCGTCGGCGTGTGCGTAATGCCTTCTGCGGATGACAGTGACATCAACATCGGAAAACTGCCGCACCAATTCGGGGAACAGTTTCTCGCAATGCGTCTCTATACCGCCCATTATATTGGGTATGCCTCGGGTGCCTGCAACAAAGATTTTCATATTATTCAAGGAACAATTTATAAGGGACAATTCACATAGTGCAAGTAAAAGAGTGCGAGGTGATAATTGAATAATGTAAAACAATCTGTAGCATGTTGAAATTCGATAATATACTAGTTTTCAACGTTGATTTTAAAAAGTTTCACCTCTCACCTGTCACTTAATTTCAATATTTCTGTCAGTTTCAGCCTTGGTGGCCTCGTAACCCTGGCCTTCCACATCAGCGTTAACAATATCCTCGCCACGCTTACCCTTCAGAGCGTCTTTCGAGTCTTCAGACAGACCGTTGTTGATAACGGCGTTCAAGTCACAAGTACTGCACTTGTCCAACTCTTCCTTAGTGACCTTACCATCGCGGTAGTCACAGCAGATAGGGTTCTCGTACATGCTGTACTTTATGCCTAACAGGCTCTTGATTTTATGTTTGAACACCCACCAGGCTGGAGTGGTGATGTATTTCTGCATGGCAGGAGAAACTGATCCAATCATCCAACAGTCTCTGTCGCAACAGCGGACTTTTTTACGTACTTTTTCAGCCTCAGGACTATTCCACAGTTCATCCCAAGTCTGGCGATTAATGTTACCCATCACTTCCTTGTCCTTCGTGCCGTTGCAAGGCATTACATCGCCATAAGGATCAATAAAAAACGTATCGAAACTCATATCGCAAGGAAGCAGACGCTTCTGACCATAGATGTAGTTGATAAGGCCATGGTTGAAATATGCCCGGAACCACTTCTTTGGAGAGTTAGACTTTAGCAATTCGTTGACCAAGTTCTCGAAATTCTTAGCCACCATCGGACGGTCTTTAATGATATTCTTGGCTTCTACGAAATAAAACGAATTGTGGAGCGATGCAGTGGCAAACTCCATACCCATTTCGTTGCTGATATTGTAAAGCGGTACCAAATCGGGTGCATTCTTATCTTGCACAGTCATACCAAAACCAACATCCTTCATCCCCATTTCACGGAGTTTCTTTAGGGTGCCGTAACCACGCTGGTAGCCGTCATTCAAACCACGGATTTCGTTGTTGGTCTGTTCCAAACCTTCAATCGAGATTCGGATACCTATTTGCGGAAATTCCTTGCAGAGGTCAATGATTCGGTCGGTAAAAAATCCGTTAGTAGAGATAACAATACGGTCGCTCTTTTTATAGAGTTCACGAACAATATCCTTAAGGTCGGTACGGATAAATGGCTCGCCACCAGTGATGTTGGTAAAATACATCTTTGGCAACTTTTTGATTGCCTCAATAGAGATTTCCTCTTCCGCCTTGCTGGGCGCCTTATAACGGTTGCACATGCTGCAACGCGCGTTACAACGGTAGGTTACGATAACGGTACCGTTAAGTTTCTTTTCAGACATTATTTAAGTTTATATTATGAACAGTTTACGAGTTTACATCCAGATAACTTCTCACTTACAACTTATAACTCGCAAAGTTAATGAATTATTTTGACTTATAAACCTCCATCAACCTTTCGTAATAAGCTTCGCTACTATAGCGTCCTACAGCTTGCTTTGCAATTATTGGATAATCAAACTCAGTTTTGAACATCAGTTCAATTTTAGACTTTAAATCTTCTATGTCACCACTTGTGAAAGTCATACCATTTTGAGCAAGAGTATCATCCCTTGTCACTTGCACCTTTTCACTTATCAGTTCAGGAATGCCACCTATACGAGCACCAAGAACAGGCGTGCCAAGAGATTGCGACTCAATAACTGTTAGCGGATTGTTTTCACTCCACTCAGAAGGCAATACCATAAAACGGGCCCTTTCGAGGATTGGACGGAAGTCGTTCCACTGCATCGATCCCTTAAATACGATATTATCATTGCCCCTATACTGTTCCTTTAAATCTGGCAACAATTCACCATCACCAATCACCACCAATTTGTAGGGCAATTGACTTGCAGCCTTACATAAAGTCCGTAAACCTTTTACTTCGTTTACACGACCAAGATAAACATAATAGTCTTCTTTAATAAAAGAAGGATTTTTGACCTTATCTACATCAATAAAGTTACAAAGTACACGGAATTTACTTGCATCATATCCACCAGCCACGCAAGTATCCATCATAAACTGGCTTGGAGGTAAAAACAAATCGGTATATTCTTGTAATTTCTCTTTATTCCACTTCTTCTGTTCCAAGTAGCCAATAATGGCACCAGGCACACTTCCTGGCATGCAACGGTGTTTTATCACGGACGTCTTATCGGCAAAACATTCGGTGCACCACTTCCCATTTCGCATGCAGGTGTAGGAAGGACAAACTAATTTGGTGTCGTGCAACGTCCATACCACCCTGCAACCGAACACATGTGCTAACTTAGCAATTACAGGACTAAGTTGGGTGTGAATATTATTCAGATGAACCACATCGGGATTAAAATCAATGAGTAGCTTTGTAAAGCCTTTGACGACCTGTCTTGCACCAAATGGGCGGATAAAAGCATCTAACTTTCCCATATTCGATGGCCAGTATTTGCTCCACAGACTATCAACATTCTCCGGATAGTTCATAGCATAAACAGCAACTTTATGTCCCTTTGATTTTAACATCTGTTCCAAATTCATGGTATAGATGCAATCTCCACCACGACGATAGTAAAATTTATTACAAAGTATAATACGCATATTAAAAATCTAAAGGACGATTACTTAGAACTGACAATCCATTATAAGAATAAGAATAGGTCATACCTATATTATTTCGAAACAATTCACACCCAACATAAAAATCATTTAGATACATTTTCAAGATATCATCAGATATTTCATCCATAGGACATACATGACGATTACGATTTTTTATATTGCTAAATGCACATTCTACATTAGACATCAAATATATTGTAAAAGAATTATCATTATACTGCTTATATACAGAGAACAAACGATCAAAAGGAATTCCAAACTGTATCATTAAAAACACATAACGCTGTATTTGTCCTTCATCATTAACGCAGAAAATTTTTAATTTATTACAAATATCATGAATTAATGTTGACAGAACTATATCATTTATGCAGTAATCTAATGAGAAGGGAACATATTTTGACTTAACGTTTTCACAAGAGATGAAAAGACTTTTAATTACTTTTTTCTGTTTCCTATATTTCGGTAATAAACAAATTGCAAAATCAGCTAACTTATAACAAATCTTCAACCACAAAGGCATTCCATTAAACCTTGAAATATCAACACAAGGTAGATCAGCCTTTATCATTCTTTTTCTCAAATCTTTTGAATAAAAGGTTTTTCCACAGCCAGGGATTCCAAACAAATCAACAATCATATTTTATTTATCAATCATACACATTATTATATTGTTAATCTCTTCTTCTAAAGAAGTATTCGTATGAATTGGTTTGAAGTTTTTCATTCTTTTGCCGACCTCATTATACAATTCAATTTGTTTTTCGATTTCTTCTTTAGAGAATTCTTGTTTTCGTTTTAGAATCTCGTCAGGTGTACAATACAAGAAAAAAGTATAATCTACTTTGGGTATAAATCTATACAAAAACAAAAGCAAACGTCTTGATACATTCATTTCAAAACGTTGAGGAAAAACAACCATATCAACATAATGTCTATCAAACAAAACGATGCCACCTAAACTTCTTATTTTTCCATATTTTAAAGGTGCCAATAAATAATCGACCCAAAAATATAGAGCTTTTATAAGAGAAAAAAACTTGTTTTTTGTTTTTTTCTCTGGTTCAACAATAGTCAATCCCTTCTGTTCCTCTTTACATATCCCTGACTTACTATTTTTCTTCCCTAAAAGTTCTCTTATCTCTGGTAAAACGTAGGGTCTCCAATAACCATAAAAGACCTTCTTAGATTTCAACAAATTAACGAACACTTTGTTTAATTCATCAAGAATTGTTGTTTTACCAGCTCCATCTAGACCACAAAAAGCAACACACTTACCTGATGGGGAAAAAAACCTCTTCACCAACTTTTTTAACGTTTTAAAAACATTAATATACGTATTAGGTTTAAAAAGTGCCTTAAATAGAGCCTTCCTTTTCAAAGCAGGCATCTGTTTTTCTATCTCCCTCCATCGTTCTGATTCTATGAACTCAATAATACTTCGAGAGTCTTTTTCAGACCAAAGTTTCATCATTCCATTCAGAAATGACTCGTCCATACAATAATGCAAAATTTCCTTTTTATAACATTCTTTTTTCAACTTTCCCCATTCAAAATGAGGGTATAAAAAATGCATAAGAGCTTCTATTTCAGGTCTTGCCACAAAAAAGTTCTTATATGGCATGATATATTTACCCATATCCTCCTTATCTACCAAAGTAAAGGTTGATTTATAAGAGGTATCAACTAACACATCTATTTTCATAAATGTCAACTGACCTTTTAAGTATCTATAGCATACTATATTAAAACCATTATTAGTTTCATTATCTATTAATATATAATGTTTTGTCTCTTTTACTGATTGGTATACAGCTGCACGAAACCCCCTCAAATCAGCAGTCCAAATATCAATATCATGATTCACAAAATCTGGTAGATTTTGATAATCACCTATAATTGCATATTGAATATGTTGTTGATTCAATCGAGTAATTAAAGACTCAAACAAGTCCTTACTATAATTATTAATCATTTACTCTTATTGTATTTATTTACATCAAAAAATTTCACAAATAGTTCTTTAGGTGTTTTTTTAGAAAACAATGCATATACAGCATTCCCATTTGCACAAGACATAATCACGCTTTTCTCCTTATCTCTTAGTTTACCAAAAGTCTTCCAATAGAAAAATTTGAAACCATAGAACAAGAATGAAAGGACTCTAAAAGCAAACGACTTATACCAGCAATTTTCACCATAAAACATCAATTCGCCCTTTACAGTTGCTGGTTTTGTAGCTACTATAGTCTTGGACCATGTACCTCCGCCATAATGAGTTATACGGATATCGTCATCTACATAGCAATAAAAACCTTCTTTATTTAATGCTGTAGATAGAGCAATATCTTCAGGACAGAAAAAATAACGTTCGTCAAAAAAACCAAATTTTCTAAATATATTAGTTTTAATTAAGAACGCAGCGCCATGTATATTGTAACTTTTAAAAACACCTTTTTTGTTAACAAAACCGGACTTTTCCTCATACCATTTAAATAAGCCAAGATAATCGAGCAAAAGGGTTGGCAAATTGTATTTTCCACGCCCACTATGCTGGACAGAGCCATTGGGTCTGTAAACAACTGGGCTAAGAACAGCCACATTGTCTGATAATTTTCTTATTGAACTTACTAGTTTATCAACCACATTTTCAAAAAGTTCTGTATCGTCATTAAGAATAAAGCAGTATTCTCCAGAAGCATATTTTAATGCCAAATTATTATTCTCCGAAAAACCTCGAATCTCGTTACTCTCTATAAATTTAACCCAAGGGAAATCAGACCTTACTTTTTTAAGATTTTCAGATGAAAACAAGTACGCCGTAACCAATACCTCATATGAGATATTAGTGAATCTCTGAATACTTTTTAAACAAGGGTACAAAAACTTGAGATTGTTCATACATACAATCACAATACTAACTACGACTTTATCCATATTTATATGACAGCTGTTTTAACAATGCACTTATAATACCAATAACCTGTACAAAAATAGAACAAACAGTTTGAAGGGAATCCATCAATCAAATTCTCTGTTAAATGATACAGTATCAATGGTAATATAAAATAAAAACACTTTTCATTTCGAATAGCAGAAAATAACTGTTTAATATAACTTATTAAAACAAAAAAAACCACACCACCATATTCAATTAATACTCGTAAAAAATCGTTATGAGGTTTTAAATGATGATAAAATTTTGTGTAATTATCTCCTAGACCAATAAGAAAAGAATACATCCAATTTGTAAAAAAATCATCTGTTATTCTAAGCCAATGTTGTAAACGCCAAATTGAAGAAGTATTATCACTTCTCATATTATCAGCAACAGCATTATCATTCTGCAAAGTCCACAACTCAAGTTCCTTCAAATTTAACCAGTCATCTAACGACATAGATTTATATATTTCTATAACATTTCTAATACGAGCAAATATAGAAAAAGAACTATATAAAACCAGAAGATAAAAAACGAAAGCCATAACAATAGTCATGACCATTAGATTCTTATTTCGTCTATTAATAATAATAATACTCAGCAGCAATGCGGCAACAATGCCTAGAGAAGAACCGACTAAAACATACAAAAGTAAAATTATAGCTGAAATATGAACAGCCTTATTTTCTCCATTATTTAATGTATAATACAACAAAGCACAACATCCTCCCCAATATACAAAGGTATTACTATTAGGGAAAAACATAGACTGATTCAAACTATGGTCAAAAATACCAACAATTAGAAGAGGCAAAAAACAAACCATATTAAGAATAAGACTTTTCGGTTTTATATCAACATCATATTTTTCAAAATTTAAACCCAAATAAAAACATGATATATAGCCGAAGAACTTCAACACGTTTCCCACAAGCGGACTTTGCTTATAAAAGACAAGCATTCCAAAAACAATAACACACAAACAAATCAGATTTTTTTTATTATTGAATACATTTACGCCAAATTGAGAATTACAACTTACTAAATAAGAAATAAATAAAATTTGCAACAAATAAAGGATTGCCTGGACAGCCGAACTTTGAAACAAATGATTATTCAACATTGTAACCAAAAGAACAGCAATCAAAAAAGCCAAGAAGAAATTAATACTAATACTTTTCATGTTAATGTCAGTCCTTAGCAACTATTTCATTTATTTCTTTATTACATTTTCCTCAGAATTGTTTTAAAAACTCTTGCGATACGAGTTTCAAGACATCTTGAGTTTTGTTATACGGGCCATTTAAAGAAACATCGTTCTCCAATTTCGTACAAAAATCCTTAACAAGAACTTCATAGCCCGTATCCATGATCCGTTCAACAGAAATCATCCTTTCTTTCAGTCCCAAAAACTCTAACAAACCCTCCATCTTATGTTCATAACTTAAAGCAATAAAAGGAACTCTATTATTTATTGCAAATACTATGCTATGATAACGTCCCCCAACAAGAAATGCAGAATTTGAAATTATCGTCTGCTGAACATCACTACTATAGACATCATCAAGAACCACAATATCATTTTTTGGGGCTTTCAAAGCTATCTCACGGAAAAAATTCACATCATTGTCTATTGTTGATGAATTATTAAATGTCTGCGGCAACATCACAATCTTTTTCCCCACAAATTTATCTAATAAAACATCAATAATAGAAATATAGAAATCAATAAGAAAATCCTTGGTAATCTTATTTTTGAAATTGCAATGCCATATTAAAATATTAGGAACAAACACCACATAACCATTTTCACCCAACATACACCTCACATTATGCGGAATATCAACATTCGGAACATCAAAAAAAGCAGAATCGACAGTTGAGATATACCGTGTCAATCCTATTTCATCTGCAAATTTTTGAGACTTAGAATCTCTCAAACTTATAAATGAGCAATAATTAAGAATCCGTGTAGATAATTTCTTAAAACACTTTTGAGAAATTGTTGATTCAGGGAATGGTCCTATAGAACGTCCGAAATATCCTAAAGTTTTTTTTTGTTTCATTGCCATATATAGAAGGAACAAATGCCACCAATTTTGAAATCCTCCCAAACACATTCCACCTGGACAACATAGTATATAATCTGCCTCTTTATAAATACCAGAAATTGGTCTAATAGCAGGATGTAGCTTCCATAAAAAATGAAGTCCTGTGATCAATCCTATCTTCGCAATTAGATAAGCACCTTTTCTGTTTCTTTTCAAATTAACATAAGAAACAGAAGTATCAAATACCTTAAACTGGTTTACAGAATCATCTGGCGCACAAAAAAAAAGAACTTTTATCTTTACGTCTGTAAAATTCTTTAACAAAAATCGAACAAATGCTTTATGAGCAGCCTCATCACCCCTATTATTCAACGGCTGATTTATTAGTAGAATATTCATATAATTTTATTTTCAATAATTCTTTTAAAGTACAAATGAAGATTCCATAATACGGGATTTAGGAACAATCTTCTATACCATTTATTATTTATAAGATTAATATAAACAGTCATTATTTTTAAAGAATTTCTAGCTCTTCTCTTTCTTTCAATAGTATATAACTGTGACTGCAAAATCAAGTTGGCATCTATAGGCGACAACTCTATATAAGAGTCTGAATAACATCGTTTTAAATAATCTGAAGCTTTTTGACTATTCACCACGACCAATGTTTTACCTACTTTCTCGTTTTTTAAATAAAACTCCAACCAAGGATCTGCTAAAACGATATCCGAAGCAGTGTTTAATGTATTTGCACATAGAAAACATTTTTTTCGAATAAAAAATCTAGAATGGAATATCTCAGACCACAAAGAGTTGTTATTTGGGATAAATATATTCCGATTACACTCTATCTGAATACCACTAGGCCAACCATTACCTCTATACTGGAGTTTTCTTACATCTTCTTTCTTTACTTTTAGACGCTTAAGCAAATAATAAGTGGCCTCAATTGTCTGCTGAGAAGAGCATGTCAAACCAATAATAAAAGATTCATGTCCTGCTTCTTTTAAATAATTCCGAATAGCAGCGACTTGACAAGGCAACGCAAAACATGCAAAACTTCCTTTAATTCTATCAACATTTCGTTTAACAAATCCAATCAAATCAATCTCTTGATAAATAGAACCAGTGACTACATAATCATCATAGGAATAAATCAACTTAGGTTCATATCTTAGAGATCTATGATTAAAGACAAAAGTAATAGAAGTTTCTATTATTTGTTTTTCAAACAACCACTTCAGCAATGAACTACCAACACCTCCAGATGAAGATTGGTATCTTATAGTTTCGTTTGTTGAGTATCCTATATATGAATCGATCATTTTCTTTCAAAAAACTTTAAAACAAGAGGTAAGTATCTGAAACCAAAGAGAACGGAATACACTTCTTTTTTCAGTATATCCCAATAAGGTGGTATAAATAGACTTCCTACCATAGAAGCTACTAATATCGTAACTATAGTAACATAGGCAGAACCGACAACTCCATATTTGGGTATTACCAAAGAATTTAGAATGATACAAGTCAAACAGCCCAAAATATTTTTAAAAACAGCCCACTTTTGCTTGTTTTCTATTATAATCAACTGACCACCAGCAGAAGATATGGCCATTCCTATCGTCTTAAAAGACAATATCTGCAAAACTGGCACAGCTGCTACATATTCTTTTCCAAAAGATAATAATATGAGCCAATAAGACGAAAAAGACACTATCAAAGACAATAATATAGAAACCCATATTACTATTGATAAAAATTGTATACACCTCGTGTCATATAAAATCTTATTTCCAGAATTATATGTTTTCACTAGAATTGGCGTGACAGTCTGTGTTATAACAACAGGCAAAAACAAAACTAGATCTAAGAATTTACTAGCAGTTGCAAAATAACCAACAGATTCTTTATCTAACATATTTCCTAACATAACCTGATCTATACGTTGATAAATAATGACAGCAGCACCAGATAAGACAAGAGGAAAAGACTGCTTTATCAAAAAAGGAACAAGATTTCTGTCAAACGACCATTTTTTAATTTTATCAACTACAGTAGAATAGGAAATACAATAACCGCTAGCGACCAAAAAAGTATCAAATAATGTTGCGCAAATAAAATACTCTAAAGGTGCTTTATACCACAACAAAACAACTTTTACAAAAGCACCTATCACGGTTCTTGAAATTTCAGACTTAACAACATATTCATTTTTTACTATAGAAGTAAAATAATTACGGATAACCTCGAAACATCCCGAAAATAAACTTAAAGAATAAACTAGAATCATTACGGATGTAAAAAAATCCGACTTATATAAAAATAATGAAACAACAACCAACAAGTAGCCAACAGAAGCAAAAAATAATCTTATGCTGAAACAGGTCCCCATCAAGACATCACGCTTTTCTGGAGTTCTAGACAATTCTCTAACCTCTATATTTGTCAATCCAAATGTTGAAATAACCGTAAATATCGTAACATAGCTTATCACATAGTTCATTAAGCCATATTGTTCAGGTCCTAAATAACGGGCAACTAATATACCTACAAATAGGTTTCCGAGCATATTTATAACCTTCCCTAACATAGCCCAAAACACATTTGAAAGAATCTTTTTCTTTACAGTATCTTGCTTATTAAACTTATTAAAAAAATTAGGAAACATAGAATAACCTTAAATTAAGAATCCTTCTTACAGATTTCCATAAGAAAGGCAAGCATAGAATCTGTTAATTTCTATTGTTTTTATATCTCTATAACAAAGGACAACAGAGCCATAGTTAAAACACTTTAGACTTGGGATAAATAAATGCCAGTCTCCATTGAATTCTAAACTAAGCAAAGGAAGCGTTCAACAATACAACTCATATTGATTTGTGAATTTTACTTTACCGGTCCCCCAGTTCCGCCTTAATATCGTTGACGATATAGGTGTCGGACATAAGTTGGTAGCCGTATTTGGGGTCGTGCAACTGCTGCCCCACGGTAGAATTATAGAAGAGGAGCAAAGCCCTTTTGGGTGAAATCTGAAGTTCGTCGGACAACTGCATAATAATGCGTGTTATCTTGCGATATAAAATATAATCTTTCACTTTAAAATCTATTACATTTCAAAATCGAAAACGTCCGTTATATTTTTGCTTATAATTCAATAGCCTCAACAAAAGACAAGTATTTGTCTATGATAACTTGATTACTAATACAAACCTGATGCTTAAGATTTTCGTTTACAAGTCTTCCTAAAGCAACTTCAGCAGTAATAAATCCATCGACATAAGCTTCAACGGTTGAAATCACACTGTCATTGGCAATTCCACCCTCAATCCAATCGTAACCCGCCCAAGGTTGCTGTCCCTTGCGACTTTCAGCAATAAAGTCAAGCCATTCTTTATCATAAGAAGGGAATATTCGGGAACGAAATGCTTTTTCAGAAAGAAATAGTCCCTGTTCGAACCGATATACATTAAGAACTGCTTTATGATTCTTTTTTCTCGCAGCCTTTGTAAGAGCCCAACTGACAGCTTGTTCTCGATTGTTTGTAAGATAAAATCCTGGGCCAAAGTCAAGATCTGGACGCCCCACATGCGTCAGCGGTTCACAAACGACACTGGTTGCCCCATGAAAAAGAACATATTCGTCATTCCTCATCGTTCTCGTAATTTAAAAGCGTTTCTATGACATCATCAGCCACATAATCGGCACTCTGGGTATGAAGCGTATCGTAAAATTTCAAAAGGCGGTTTTCGATAAGCCCTTGTTTATCGAGCCGTTGAACAAGCTGAAACGGAGAAATTCCCATCTTACGCGCCGCCGTCTCGATGGCAATTACACTGAACTGAATGACCTCGCTTTCCCGCGTACGCAAACTTCCTTCCATAAGAAAAAAAATTAAACTCTATGGTTGCCGTATTTACAATAGGTCCGACATTTGTTATTGATAACGTTCTCTTTGTCATTGAAAAAGTTAAAGAGCCTGCACCCTACAAACCTACTAAACTTATAATCTTTATATTTATAAACCTGCCAAACCAAAGCTAAGCCTAAACTCCTTCCACTTTCCATGCTGCTATGGTCCGTTCTTTTTTGGAGAAGTTGACACCTATTTTCACGATTGGGCGGCCGTCGGTGCGGTAAGGGTCGGCATAGCCCATACGGTTGATCTGGTCGAGGGCGGCCTGCGCACTCTCGTCGACCTTGAACTCTATGATGAATATGTATTTCGGTGCGAAGAGGACGCAGTCTAAACGGCCTTTGGCGGTGTTAACCTCCACCTGCGTGTAGAAGCCCAGCCAACGGAACAAGACGTAGATGACCGTTTGAAAGTGCATCTCCCGCTTGTTGTCTAACACGTTCGGAATCTGCCGGAAGAAGTCGGTCAACAACTCGAACGCCTCGTCGAAACGGCCGTCTTTCAGGGCGAAATAGAAGTCGCACATATAGTTCTTACCGTCAGAGGAAGAGCATCCCACCCAAGAAGGCATCATCACCTCCAACATGGAGACGCGAACTTCTGCATTGGGGTAACCTATGACAAACCGCTCCATCTCCCCGTCGTAGTACTTAATCGTCAAATAGCCAGCCTGATATAACAATGCGAAGACACTTTTAGCGTCTTCTTGAGAGACATAGAAATCTGACTCGAACAACGATTTGCGCTCAAAATCTAAAATCTGGGCGTTGTGTTTCTTCAAATGGGCAATCACGTAGGAGGAAGTGGCCGTTTCGAACCAAAAATTTTTAAGTTCCTTGGTAGAGAAAGCCAACATCAGACTCCACGGATTGAATATGTCTTTCGAATGTTTCGAGAAATGGTAACCGTCGTACTGTTTTTTCAACATAAGCAGCGTCTCTTCAAAAGACACGGACTCCTCGTCGGCCAACAGTTGGATGTCTTCCTTGAAATTTTCCAAAAGTTCGTCGGCGGTGATGCCACAGATGTCACAAAAGTCGTCGTGCATCGAGATGTTCTCCAGATTGTTGAGCGTGGAGAAGACCGACACCTGCGAGAAGCGGGTGATGCCCGTGATGAAGACAAAGTGCTCGAAGGCCTCGTTCGCCTTCAGTTGCTGGTAGAACTCCTGGAGGATGGGCTTTACCTCGTCTAACCTGCCGTCGTGCAGGTGGGCCAGAAGCGGGGCGTCGTACTCGTCGATCAGTACCACCACCTTGCGGCCGGTTTGCTGGCAGACTGCCCTGATGAGGTTGCCAAAACGTATGCCGTTCCTCAGTTCACCTGCTGCCACACCGTATTCTTCCTCGTACTGCCGCAACATATTGCCAATGTAGCTCACCATACCAGCGGCGTCCATATCCTTGCAACCGCTCATATCGAACCGGAAAACCGGATACTGGATCCAGTCTTTTTCCAGCGCGTTGATTTTCAAGTTGGCAAACAACTCCCTCTTCGCCTCAAAGTAGCATTGAAGCGTATTGACAAGCAGCGACTTGCCGAAACGGCGCGGACGGGACAGGAACACGAACTTACGGTTCCGCACCATCTGGTACATCCGCTCGGTTTTGTCAACATAGGCGAAACCGTTGCTTACGATGTCTTCGAAGTCCTGCCTTCCTATCGGATACGGGCGAAGCATGTTTGTTTTACTTGATTAAGGAAAATGCCACAATAGTTTTTTCTGCAAATCCACTGCTCGGAGAGGACACTATTATAACGTAGTTAGTGAAGTCCTGCCCTACGGGGATAGAGCTTATATCTGATTGTGTTAACTGGAGCGTTTAGTTCCGCATTGAGCAAATCACTAGTTCCCTTCGCTCATAGTAAAGTGCGAAGGTTCAACAAGTTAGCTTTAACTTGAGTTTAATAGCTATGGAAAA
>AUXO012920657.1_pt1 | contig 13673 bp, 16 predicted proteins | sample 768731 | NCBI WGS metagenome assembly AUXO01 (sample SAMN02715735, study PRJNA202380) | gut metagenome | biome: sheep rumen | host: Ovis aries | place: New Zealand: Palmerston North
CCAATGAATGCTTTACAAGTTGAAAAGTTGTATAATTTAGAAAAAATAGAAGAATTTGATGAAGCAGATAAAGTTTTAGTTATTAAAATTAAAGAAAATGGTTCTGATTACTACGAACAGGGTAGAAAATATTGGGTAATAAATTTAGACAGAGCTAGACAAGCTAAAACCGCTGTTATTGTTGTTAATGGGGAAGTTAAATGTGTTGTGAATATTGACGAGAATTCTTGGGAAGAAATGCCAGAATACCCAGAATTTTATTCTGGGAAGAAAAGATATGGTTTTAAAGGAATAGTTGATGAAAATTCAAAATATTTACATCATTTAATACCAGATAAATATATGAAAAAAGGAAATGCTAATCCGATACAGTATGGTTTTTAAGCATAAGAACTATTTTGCTTAAAAGAAAAAAATTTGAATAAACGAAAGGAGTTGAAACAAATAATTAATAAACATGAATATTTTGCAATATTAATATGTGATGAAAATATGAGTGAAGCATATTTAGACGACATTGTTTTTAAAATAAGTACAAAAAAGGTATTGTTTATTCAAATGCAAAAATAGATGGTCAAGATAAGGAGTGTTATATTTTATACGAAGTTGATAACGAAGATACTAAAAATTACATATTTGATATGGCAAGAAATAAAAAATTAGAAATTATATGGAAAGATAAAAATTTTTTTGGACTTATTAGTTTTAAGAATAATACTAAAGGAGATATTATTTGTTATTTAGATGAGGAAAATGGTAACGAAGAAATAATTAAAGGACAATTAAAAAAAATAAATTTGAAAGAAGAATATAAAGGAAAAATAAAAAAGATAATGCATTCTATGTATCTAGATGAAGAACAGCCATATTTATATGAAGAATTTTGTTTTTACAAAAAAGTATAAATGTATATATGTGTTCAAAAAACTATAATTAAATGAATATAGAAAAAATGATAAAAAAGATGTTTAAAAAAGTTTAAACATCTTTTTTTGAATATATTCAAAAAGTAGAACACTTTTATGTACTTGTTGTGAGAAACGAATTATAATAAAAAAGAGGTGAAAAATATGAGTATATATGGGTATGCAAGAGTAAGTACAAAAGAGCAGCACGAAGACCGTCAAGTACAGGCTTTATTAGAATATGGAGTTAATGAAGAAAACATATTTGTAGATAAAGTGAGTCGGAAAAGATTTTGAAAGACCAGAATACAAGTTTATAAAAGAACTATTAAAGAGAACAAAAGAAAATGAGAATGTACTAGTAATAAAATCGATAGATAGATTAGGAAGAAATTATAAAGAAATATTAAAAGAGTGGCAAGAATTAACGCATGAACTAAATGTAGATATTACTGTTTTAGATATGCCATTACTTGATACTACAAAGTATAAAGACCTATTAGGAACGTTCATTTCAGATTTGGTATTACAAGTGTTGTCTTTTGTGGCAGAACAGGAGAGAGATAATATTAAACAAAGACAGAGAGAAGGTATAAAAATAGCTAAAGAAAAAGGAGCGAGATTCGGTCGACCAGAAATAAAAAGACCAGAGAATTTTGAAGAAGAGTATATGAAATGGAAAAATGGAGAACAGACAGCTAAAACAACAATGGAGAAATTAGGATTAAAAAGAGGGAAGTTTTATATGTTTGTAAAAGAATTTGAAAAATAAAAATTTGTAATAAATATTAGAGAAGAAACTAGCTGAAAATAGCTAGTTTCTTCTGCTTTTTAGAAAAATGTCATTTTTTGTTATTATTATTGAGTTTCAAGAAATTATATGATAGAATATAAAACGACAATAAACAAGAATCAGTGGAGAAATAAAATGTATAATAATATTTACAAAATAAATGATATAAAAAAATGCGATAACAATAATAGCTTTAAGTATATAGATCTATTTGCTGGAATTGGAGGAATTAGAATTCCATTTCAAAATTTGGGAGGAAAATGTGTTTTTTCATCTGAAATAGACAAATATGCTTCACAAACATATGAAGCTAATTATGGGGAGAAACCAAGTGGTGACATTACAGAGATAGAAGCATCTGATATACCAGATTTTGATATTTTATTAGCAGGTTTTCCTTGTCAAGCTTTTTCTATAGCAGGAAAAAGAAAAGGATTTGAAGACACAAGAGGGACAATGTTTTTTGAGGTAGAAAGAATATTGGAGGAGAAAAAACCTAAAAGTTTTTTGTTGGAAAACGTAAAAGGATTAACTAATCATGATAAAGGAAGAACATTTAAAATAATGCTAGATATTCTTGAAAACAAATTAGGTTATAAAGTTTATTATAAAGTTTTAAATGCAAAAAATTTTGGATTACCTCAAAATAGAGAAAGAATAATGATAGTTGGCTTTAAAAATCATGATATAAATTTTAAATTTCCAGAAGAGATAAATGAAAATACTAAAGTTGGAGACATTTTAGAAGAAATACCAGATAGTAAATATACAATATCTGATAAGATATGGGAGAGTCATAAATTAAGAAAAGAAAGAAATAGAGCCAAAGGAAATGGGTTTGGTTATAGCCTATTTAATGAGAAATCTCCTTATACAAGTACAATTTCTGCTAGGTATTATAAAGATGGCTCTGAAATATTAATAGAACAAGAAGGGAAAAATCCAAGAAAATTAACACCTAGAGAGGCTGCTAGATTACAAGGTTATCCAGATTCTTTTAAAATTGTTGTTAGTGATACACAAGCATATAAGGAATTTGGTAATTCAGTGCCTGTTAATATGATTAATGCAGTAGCACAAGAAATGTATAAATCATTAAAAAATGAAGGAGAAATATAATGGATATTAGTAAAAAGGAATATGAGAACAATTTATTGTTTTATACTATACTAAAAAACCTAATAAAATGCCACCTTTCAGAAAGTAAAATGATATTGTTAGAACGATTAATAAAAGAAAACGATAATTTAGATTTTGTTCGATTAATTGAATTTTTATCTAAAAATGTAGTAAATGAGCAAGTAAAAGCATATGATGATTATTCTACCTTATTAAATTTATGTAATGAAACAAATATTCATATGTGGAAAGATTTAGTATGTTTATCTATTGAACTATTGTTATGTAAAAACTTGATTTTGGAAGAAGCTAAAGCATATGCTAAAGTACAATATAATGATGGTTTAAATCTCTATAAAGATAAATTAAGCTGTGGATATGATATGGTAAATTTAGAATATCCATATGGACAAAGGGTAATTAGTTCTTTACTTGTATATACAGTTACAAACTTGGATAGAAAGACAGAGTTTATGCTTGAAACAAGTGGAAAAACGATAAAAAAACTAAATGAAATGATTATAGATATTACAAAGAAATATGATATTAATGCAAATAATATTTTTATGATTATTATGGATGAGTCTGTAAATCAAAGTATTATTTCAACAGCAGGTTCTTCATATGAATCAAGGGTAAATAGTGTATTATTAAATATTTCAGATAATGTACATATGCATGCTCATGACAAGCAACTTAATTCTGTAGAATATGATTATACATTTGAATTAAACGGAAAATTATATGGTGTTAGTGCAAAAAGAACATTACGAGAAAGATACAAACAAAACTTTGAAGATGTTGACCAATTATCTGTAGATGCAATGTTTTTAGTTACGTTAGGAATTGATTTAAATGAAGAAAAGCTTAATAATATAATGCAAAGACGAGGATATTATGTTGTTGTTGCTCAAGAACTATATGAGTCAAAACAATATTTTAAGAAAAATGGTAGGGTTATTTCTTCCAAAAATTTTAATAAAGATAACTTGATAAAACTTTTTAATAAATATATTTAATAGATTACAATTAATATTATATTTGAAATTAGAGATGGTAAAAAGATTAATTAAGTATTATACATATTAGAAAACAAGTATGATAATTTGAGATTATAAGTGCTAAAAGAGAAACTATTGAAATAGATAGTTTCTTTTTTTTATATTTTTAAAACCATTTTTTGCTATTATTATTGAGATTAGAGCAATTTTATGATATAAGATATAATAGAAAGATTTTAGTATATAAAAACTATGTTTGATTCATAAGGTTTACAACACAATAGAAAATAGAAATTTAAGATACAGAAGATTTTATGTAAAAATACAAATGTTATTAAAAGTTTAATAAATATTTTTTGATAGGAGAAAATGTAATGCTAGAAAAAATTGAAATATCAAATTTTTTGTCTATAAGAGATAGGCAATGTTTAAAAATTGCTAATAAATTAACAACAATAATTGGAGAAAATGCATCAGGAAAAAGTGCTATTTTAAAAGCAATTGAAAAATTAAATGGAAGTAAAATTAAAAATGAGGAAAAAAACATTTTATTAAAAGAAGATAAAAGCGAAATAATAGCATTTTTTAAGATTGATAAAAAAATAAAAAATGTTTTAAATAAAGATTATAAAAATAAATTTCCAGATTCAATTATTAAATATGATGAAGATAATAAAGATATAGTTTTTGAATTAAGTACTTGTGATAATGAGCAAAAAGCTTATAGAATGTATTATAGTGAAAGTGGAGAAGAATATGATTTATTAAGTGAAAATATCAACAATATTATCTCAGAAATCAATTCTTTAGTAAAAACTGTTAAACCTGAAGAATTAAAAGAAAAAATGAAGGTAGGAAGAGAAGCTGATATTGATGAAATAAAAACATATTGGGAGAAAATAACAGATGAAGAATTGAAACAAATACCTACAGATATTAAGGATAAAATTAACTCAATAATAAAAGAAGTTGAATCTGAACAGTATGATGAGTTAATTCCAGAATATGAATTCATATATTTTAATTCATTTAAGGATCTTTTAGTAGATGATATAGATATTGAAAAAGCAGAAGAAAATATTATTGTGAAAAATTTTCTAAATATAGCTGATATAGATATACAAAAGGTTAAAAGTGCAATAGATAATAATGATATTCAATATATTCAAAGTGTACAAAATAAAACAGTTGAAATAATGACCGAGAATTTTAAAAAAATATTTTCTCAAATATCAAATGATGATAAATTTGAATTATCAATAACAATAGATACAGGAAGTAAGAAAATATTCTTTTGGGTAAAAAACCAAGCAACTAGAGCAAATGTATTGAGGTTTTCAGATGAAAGTGAAGGTACACAATGGTATCTAAGCATGTATTTAAGATTATATGAGTATTTTAATAAATCCAAGATTAACAAAAAATACATATTACTCTTAGATGAACCTAACGTATATTTGAATGCAACAGCTCAAAAAGATTTGTTAAATAATGTTTTTAGGAAGAATTTAAGTGATATTCAGATTATTTACACAACGCATAGTCCATATATGATAGATGCAGAAGATTTATATTCATTACGAGTCATACATAAGGATGACGAGACTAGAATTTTTAATACAACATTAGACTATTTAAGCTATAGAGAAAGTTCAGACAAAAGAAAAGATGTAGATGTTTTATCACCTGTCTTAGTTGCAACAGGGATAAATATTAGTAATCAATTAATAATTGATAAAAATGATAATTTAGTTGTTGTAGAAGGACCACATGATTATTATGTTTTAAATGCAATGATGAAACAATTAAATATACAACTTAATATAAAATTTATTCCATGTACTGGATGTGAAAAAATTCCATTTATGTGTGGTTACTTAGTAGGATTAGGATATTCTGTTTTAGCATTAGTAGATAATGATTCATCGGGTAGAAAAGCAATTAATCAAATGAAAAAACAAAATGAGAATGGTGAATTATATAAAATTATAAATTATTCTAAAAAAGGAGAAAAAGGAGATTGTATATTAGAAAATTTATTTTCAGAAAATGATTTTGATGGAAAAATTGGAGGAAAATCAACACCAAATTATAGAAAGCTACTATATGGAGAAGAACAGATTGAGCTTGATGAAGAAACTAAAGCAAACTTTAGATATATATTTGAGATTATAAAAAACAGTATAAATAATCGGAAAAAGTGAAAAATAAGTTAAAACTTATAGATATCGATTTTGAGACATAAAAAAATAAAGTATAATCATTAATGAAAAAATAGAAAATGCTATAAAATAATAAATGAGTAGGAGATAAAAATGAGTAAAACAAATGTTATATTAATTTGTATTATAGTAGCCTTAATATCAGGAATTATTGGATTTATAATTGGAACAAATACAAAATTATCATTTGATAATTCTAGTAGTAATTTACAAGCATTTGAAGAAGATGATTCTGCAAAAATGGTTGGTACATATAAAACTAATACTTGGAATGGCAAAGAAGGTGTTTTGGTTTTAAAAGAAGATAAAACAGCCATATATCCTACTGGTCAAAGAACATATTGGATATATGATAATAACCGTCTATATTTAACATCTGAAACAGGAGAAAATAGACAAGAATTAGAAATAGTTGATGGTGGAATTATGATAAATACGCATTTCTTTGAAAAAGTAAAATAATAAACATCTTAGTTAAAACTACAGAAAAAGGAGAGTGGTTTTAATGGATGAACTAGACAGGAAGATTGATAAAGTCTTAAACAATATGAGAAAAAAAGTAAAAAAAGAAAAACTATCAGATGAGTTTAAAGAGAAGCTAATTAAAAAATTAGAAGAGTATGAGAAAAGTTTAAAATAATAAAAAATTAGTTGTTACCTGTTACGATAAAAAGTATCAGGTAACAACTATTTTTTATTTTAGATAATCAATTATACTATTGAAACTGTCTTCTTGTTGCTGTTTCATAAGTTGTCTTTGTAATTCCATTATATCAATGTTATCATCTAATTTGAAATTAATAGAATCTTTATCTGTTGAAATAGATTTGGTATCAACAATTGTTTTAGGAAGAAGTAATTTAGGATTTTTTATAATTTCATTTAACCAATTAATCATTTTTTTTCTAGTATATTTAGAATAAAAAATGTCTTCATTATGTGTTTTATATAAATCCATAAAATTATTCCATATTATTTTATATTCAGGATATTTTTTTATTTTATTTCTACAAATAGTTTGGAATCTATCATACAAATTTTGTATTTCTATATTTTGAGCAGTTTGTGTTTGGTTGAAATGTGTTCTTATTTCTTGACAAGTTCTTTTTTCATTTTCAGGACTTGGATTTTTGCAATATATTGCATCTTTTCTTGATGGTATAAATAATCTTCCACAATGCTTACATGTTTTAATTGTGACATCAGCATATAAGATATAATATGCTAATGTATCAATAAATTCATTAATTGTATTAACATTAAAATTAATAGTTGAAAAATTAATTTCTGAGTAGTATTTATTTTTGTTGTTTGAAAAACTACGTTTTTTTATTGATAAATGAGACTTGGGTAAGTTTAATATTGTATAAGCTGAATTAGTAGTTACATTTGACTGTACAATATCATATAGTTTTTGAGAAAGTGATTTTAAATCATTAATGTAATCTTCCACAAATGACGAATACAATTGATGTAGAATTGGTGTTTTTAAAAATTGTGATAACTGATGTAATTTTAATAAACGCATAATACAGTCAGTTCCAACTATACGAATTATATTGTTATCAAGACCTTGATAAGTTAGTAGTTTGTTAAAGAAAATACTGCACTCATTAATATAAAAATCAGTATCTTGTGATGGATATGATTCTAAAGTATTTGCAAAATAATTTAATTCTTCAACTAGGTAATCAATAATTTTGGAGTGCTGCATGTAATTAAGAAGTTCTTTTGGAGTTATTTTTTTTATATCTAATAAACAACTATTTTTGGCGATTTTAAAGCTTTTTGGAATTATATTAACTTTAATTTTTGATAATAAAAGTTTCTTCTTATCCATGAGCTGTTTGCATTTTAGAAAGTTCTGATAGTATTGTATTATAATTAAAGATTTTTTTTGTTTTGATATTTTGAGTTTTGTTTTTAGACGATTTTTAAATAAATTTTTAAATATTAGTTCATCTGAATACATTGATAAATCACTCTTTTCTACAATTTAATAAAAAGTCGGTAGATAAATTTTGCTTACACGATAGGCATTTATTATAACATCACATATAATCTGAGTCAAGAGGAAAGAGGTGGTGAAAAAATGTCGGTAGCTAACTACTTTAAAAATTGAGGAGGAATTTATTATGAAAAGAGAAAATGATTTATTAATTGATACTGAAGAAAAAAATAATACATTTGAAGTAGAAAGGGAACACATTTATGAAGATGAAAAACGGAAATCCTGTATTTAAAGTTACAAAAAACAAAACAGATAACCCCAGATACAGGTATTCTGTTTTATCTAATAATGATGGAGAGTGGGAATATGGAATTCAAAATAAAAAGAGAATTCCATACCACTTACCACAAATAATTGAAGGAGAAAAAGATGATAAAACAATTGTTATTTGTGGAGGAGAAAAAGATGCTGATACTGTATCCGAATTGTGTTCAGATTTTATAAGTACTACTGCAATTTCGAGTAGTTTTTATAAATGGGAATACGATTTCAATAGATATTTATCTAGAAATAGTAAAATCTTAATATTACAAGATGATACAGAAGAAGCTGAAAAATTTGTTATAAATACAAAGAAAAACTTATCTTACAAAGTTAAGAATTTTGCAGTATTAAAAATAAAAAAGCTTAAAAGTGTTTTAGATTTGGATGTTAGTGAAATAACAGACATATCTGATTTAAGACTAGCATTATCAGATGATGAAAAGCTAGTTGAATTATTAAATACAGCAGACAAGCAACTAAGAGCAACTGCATGAATATATGATGAAGATTGTATTAGCAGAAAACTTATTTCACATTGCAAACCAATATATGTAGCTTCCTACTATTTAGGTACTCCTGACAAAATAAGTGGAGATAATTATATATATTATTCTCCACTTAGAGAAAGGGAGAACACACCTTCATTTTATGTGAATGATGAAAAAGGAATGCATGACTTTGGTACAGATAAACATTATAGTGTTATTTCATTTATAAGAGATTATTATAATATTTCTTATAATTCAGCAATTGAAAAACTAATATTGGATTTTGATATAAAAAAAGATGACTTAGACAGCGTTAGTAATCCAGTAAATATAGAAAAAACATCTAAAAATATAAGTATTTCATTAATAAAAGCTGATAAGCCAAAGTTTATAGAATGCTATTTTGATGAAGAAGAGTTTGATGCAAAACCAAGTGATAGTTATTCATTTGCTAAAATAAAAAATAGAATAAGTCAAAATAATTTCACAAGATATAACTCTATAAATGAAATAGCAGACGAATTTATCAGAGGAAAGACTTGTATACCATCTGCCATAAGAAGTAATGCAAATAAAAATTGGAAAAAACAACAAGTATTCTGTGTAGATTTTGACAACAAAGTGGATGACAAAAATATATGTAGTTGTGATTATCGACATATTACTGAGGACAAGGTTTTAGATTATTGTAAGGAAACTGAATTACTTCCTACAATTATTTATAATACTTTTTCTCATTCTGAAAAACAGCATAAATTTAGATTGGTATATGTATTGGAAGAAGCAACAACAAATATTGATGTAGCAAATTCCATAATTAGTTATTTACTAAAGAAGTTCAAAAACTTTAATCCAGACATTTCAAAAAAGAATTTAACTGATATGTTTTTGGGCGGTAAAAATCTTTATTACATTAGTGATAATTACTATAAAGCAATAGTTAAATAATCATAAGAAAGGATCAATTTATATGAAAGATAAAAATAAGGAAGAAAGTTTGGAAGAAGCATTAGAAGTATTAATAGAGAAAGATAATGAAAAATCTCCTCAACAAATATATGAAGATGAACATTCTGGATTAACATTTAGGATTCCAGAAGGATTTGAAATTGATGAATTAACAGGTGGAATATATTATGATGGAGAAAAAATTAGTCCAAATACTATATTAATTACAGGAATTATTAATAATTTAGATGATGATACTGAAAAGCTAAAAATTCAATTACTAAAAAGAGGAACAGTAAAAGAAGGGATTTTTCAAAAAAATTCAGTTTATGGAAGTCCAATTAATGAACTTTCTAGTTTTGGAATTCCAATTAATTTAACTAATTTTAAAAAAATTGTAAAATATTTATCTAACCTTGAATCAGAGAATGAAAATAGCATTCCTGAAATAAATGCTGTTTCAAAATTAGGTTGGAGAAATGGGTATTTTATACCTTTTTCTAAAGATTCAAATATTGTTGTAGATATGGATTATAAACTACAAAAATGGGTAAATGCATATACATCTAAAGGAAGTTTAGAAGATTGGATAAAAGACATTAAACCTTTTAGAAAAAATCCAATATTTAGATTTGTACTTGCTTCTTCATTTGCAACACCATTATTAAAGCTAATTGGACATAGAATATTTATTGTTTATATATGGCGGTAATTCACGAGCTCGGAAAGTCAGCAGCTTTAAAGGCTGGAGTTGGTGTTTGGGGAAACCCCAATGAACTTACTTTAACTTTCAATACAACTGCTGTTCGGAATTGAGAGACTTGCTGGCTACTACAATGATTTACCTCTAGCTTTAGATGAGAAACAAGTTAACAAAAGCCAAAGCGATATAGAAAGAATAATATATATGCTAGGTAATGGTATTAGTCGTATTCGTGGGAACAAAACAGGAGGAGTACAGCCAATAAATACCTGGTCAACAATCGTACTAGCAAATCGGTGAAGAAACAATTTCTAATACTAATAGTAATACAGGGATATCAACGAGATGCTTAGAAATAGAAGGGAGCCCTTTTGATTATGACGAAGAAAAAGCTAGTAGTATGTATAGCATAATAGAAAAAAATTATGGCGTTGCTGGTCCTAAATTTATAGAAAAACTAATTGATGAATATGGTCAAAATAATTATGAAGAATTAAAGAAGATGTATGAAGAAATTTTAAATAATCTTAAAAATTCTTGTAGTAATGACATATTATCCTACATAACATCCGTTAGTTTAGTATCTGTTGCTGACAAGTTAATTTCTGAATGGTTTTTTGATGAAAAAAATGATGATGATACTTATTTTATGGCAAAAGAGATATTAGATAATCTTGATAGTTCAAAAGATATTGATATTGTAGATAAATGCTATGAATACATATCGTCTTGGATAATAGGAAACCATAAATGTTTTGACAAATATAAAAGAACAGAACGAGATTATGAAGAAACAGATTTAAAAATGCATCCAGAAAATGACATAGAGAATTCTGAAAGTTCTAGAAAGACTTATGGATTATATAATAATGGGGTTTATTATGTTTTACGCTATATTTTAGAAGATAAGCTTAATGAAAAAGGATTTAGTTATAGAAAAATTGTTTCAGAATTTGGTAAACGAGGATATATTCAAACAGAGAAAAATAAACAAGGGCAGATTACATCAAATTCTATACAAAAAAAGTATAGAGGAATGAATACTAGATTCTTTGCATTTCCAATTGAAATGATCGAAAAAGTATTATCTGAAGAAGAATTTAAACATGCAGAAAAGGATTTGGATGCTCAATTTAGAGGCTATAAAAATTATGAAGAATCAAAGAAAGCAGAAGAAGAAATATTTAAGAACCATGATTCTACTGAGCTTACTGATAAAGAAAAAAGAGAAATAGAAGAAGTAATGGAATTAAATAAAAAATTAGAGAAAGATGAAAGAAATTAATATTTCTATATGTACTTTCATGAAATTACATATTATTATATAACAAACACAAGTTTGTATAAAAAACAGTATTTAATTAATGGAACTAATTAAATACTGTGTGAATCAAAAGCTCTTAAGAACTTTGTTATTCATAAATATTATATATGTTCTTGGAGCTTTTGTAAATATTTTTGAGGAGGAATAAAAAATGAATGAACAATTAGTTTATGATGTTGTTGATGTGCAAAAAATCTTAGGATTAGGAAGAACAAAGGCTTATGAATATATACAAGAAGTATATAAAAACAAAACTCCATTTAAGGTTGTTAAAATAGGTAGAATATATAAAATATCTAAAAAGTCATTTGATTGTTGGTTAAGTGGAGAAATACTTAACGAAAATGTAGTGTAGGAGATTCAAAAAATGAAAGATAATAATAGTACCAAATATAATGGTAAAATTGCTTTCTTTTATAAAGGATCTTGGTATCACAGAAAAAAAGAACTTCTTGCTGATGGAAGTGTAAAATATGGTAGAGTTGGTGGTTTTAATACACCAAAAGAGGCAGAAGAAAATTATTTTAAGTGTTTAGAACTCTTTGAACAAAAGCAAAAAGAACAGCTTATACCAATAATTGACAAAGAGATAACGTTGTCTGATTATTTAATTTATTGGTTTGAAAATCTATACTCTAAACATGTTGAAAGTACAACAAATATGATTACTTCTTTTACTTTGTATTATTTAATTCTGCCTAATTTACCTTATAACATAAAGCTAAGGTTAACAACTACAGAGTATGTAGATAGTTTATTAGAAAAAGTAAACAAAATAAGTAAGACTGCTGCTAATAAAGCTAGAGAAACATTGATGATAGCCATGAAAAATGCTGTTAAAGATTCTATTATTACTATTAATCCTGTAGAAATGACAAAGAAATATAGGAGAGGCAAAACAAATGTTAAAATACTTAATAAAAGTGAACTAAAAAGATTTTTAGAATTTGCATCTACTGGAAATTGGTATTTGGAATTATTATTAGCTGTATTTATGGGACTCAGAAAGAGTGAAATTCTTGGTTTGAAATTTTCAGATTTTAATATGGAATTAAATACACTTAAAATATCGAGACAGCTATCTGTAAAATATGAGCTAGTTCCAAATAAATATAATATAAAAAATAGAGAATACATAGAAAAAGAGCCTAAGACAGAAAACAGTTATAGAACATTAAGGGTTCCTAAAATTATAATAAAAGAACTTGATGTAAGAAGAAAGCAAATTGAAAAAGACAAAAAGTTACATTTAGATTATTCTGATAAGGACTATATAAGTTGCCAAAGCAATGGCTTGCCTCATTCTCCAAGTTCATTAAACTCATATTTGAAAAAGTTATGTTTAAGAGCTTCATTACCATGTATATCAGTACATTCTCTAAGACATGTGTATGCAACCATATTAATAGAACAAGGAGTAACATTACCAAAAATCTCAGCTCTTTTAGGACATTCTTCGATTCACACTACATTTGAGTGGTATTGTGACATTATAGAAGAAAATGAAAAGATAACAGCATTTATGAATAATACATTTTCAATAGATGAAGGTGAAAAATGGAAATAGAAAAATATTTAAGAAAGCAATATATAGATTTTACAGTATATAACGTAATTCCAATAAAGAAAAAATACGGATACAGAATAAAACTAATTTATGAAGATGAAAGCAGAATTATTCAAAAAAGTGGTTACAAAACAAAAAAAGAAGCAAATTGTGCAAGAGATATAACAATTGCTGAATTGTATAATGGAACTTTTATTATGGAAAACAATATAACTGTAAAAAAATATTTTGAATATTGGCTAGAAGAAGTAAAAAGATATGAGATAACTGCAGATTCATATGATGCTTACAAGAATGTTGTTTATAATTACATAAATAAATTAATTGG
>AUXO017663901.1_pt1 | contig 13669 bp, 13 predicted proteins | sample 768731 | NCBI WGS metagenome assembly AUXO01 (sample SAMN02715735, study PRJNA202380) | gut metagenome | biome: sheep rumen | host: Ovis aries | place: New Zealand: Palmerston North
GTAGCCTTCAGGTCGGCTGGTAAATCGTTGAATGTGTAATCCGGAAGTTTATTTTCGGGTTCCACAATGTGAATTGGATTTAAAAACGGATTGACCGGTTTGATTTCTTCACTCATAGCGAAGCAAAGCTAGCAAAAATTAGCCATCGCCAACAAAAAAGGTTCTCGAAACTCTTTCGAGAACACGTCAAAAACGGTTTGCCAAATGATTGAAAATTACGATTTGAGGGACGCTTCGTATTCGGCGAGAGCTTTTTCGATTGGCGGAATCACCTGGTCTGCGATTTTTTCAAAAAACAGGCATTGGGTCTTGATCGTCACGTCGCGATGGCGGGCGGCATGCTGTTTGATCCAATCGGAAACGGCGACTTGGCGCTCTTTGGTCGTATCGGCAATCGCTTCCTTGATGGATTGGCTTTGGCCTTCCATATAACGGCGCATGTCGAGCGGCATTTGCTTGTAATAGAGATAGAGCTTCATCAGCTGATGCATGTTCAGCGCTTCGAGGAATTGCTTCATCTTTTCTTGCTTGAATGCATACAGATCGGCGATGTTGTCCAGGATATACGGAAGAAAGAGCTGTTTTAAATAATCCAGCTTGCCTTCTGCGTACGCTTTGTCAAAGTCGCGAAAAATCTTGCTTTGCTTGTATTCGTAGTCGCTAGAATCTTCCATAGTGATTAATCTATTATAATAAATGCGGTGAATTAGTCCTTTTTCAAAACTAAAAATGCAAATTTTTCGAATTTTGTGCGAAGCGTCACGTCGGAATTCAGCTTAATCAAGCCGTTTGTTCCAGGATGAAGGGCTTCTACAGGGTCATTTTTTGCACTTTTCAGTTCGGAAATGGAAACTTCTTCATGAATTTCCGGATCGAGCCAGTAGAGTCTTGAATTTCGATCGATTCGATTCTTGATTTGGACGAAAACGGATCCGTCCGCTTCGATGTGGTCTACCTGGGCTGCGACGGCGCCTGTCTTGGACGGTTCCTGGGTCATTTCGTAATTCTGCGGCAGGGGACCTTTAAAGAATCCGGGCATTCTTCCGCGACTATCCGTATCGGAAATCAGTTCACGGGAAACCGGAGGAATCGGTTCGCCTTTCATGACGGCATCGATTGCCTTGCGGTAGGCGTGCACGACAGAAGACAAGTAATAGACACTGCGGGTGCGACCTTCGATCTTAAAGCTGGAAAGCCTTGCGTTTACTAGGTCCGGAATCGCATCGAGAGCGCAAAGGTCTCGGCTGCTCATGAAATAGGTTCCCCATTGATCTTCATCGAGACCGATGAGCTCTGCCGGTTTGTCTTCGGGCGCGTTGGATCGTTCTAGGAAAAATTCTCCTTCATGCGCTTTGTAATCGTCGGACTGCACTTCGGGGTTCGCATAAAGGCGGTACGGCATGCGACAGGAATTGTTGCACATGCCTTGGTTGGCGTCGCGGTGGGTTGTCCAGTTGCTGAGCATGCAGCGCCCGGACATGGCCATGCAGACGTTTCCGTGGACAAATACTTCGAGTTCAAGACCGGGGCATTTTTCTTGAATTTCAAGAATTTCGTTTAGGCGGAGTTCGCGGGAAAGAATAATGCGGGATACGCCCATCGACTGCCAGAATTGGGCGGTCAAGTAGTTCGTCGTATTCGCTTGGACGGACAGATGAATGGGAATTTCCGGGCATTCCTTGTGAATGAATTGGATGATGCCCGGATCGGCGACGATCAGAGCGTCCGGCCCGAGTTTGCAGGCTTCGAGAAGTGCCTTTTGGAATGGGGCGACTTTGGAATTTCTCGAAATGACATTGCTCGTCAGGTGAAAACGCTTTCCCTTCGCGTGACAAATTTCAATGCCCTTTGCCAAATCATCCAAGGATCGGAATCCATTTTCGCGAGCGCGGAGCGAAAATGCCGGCTGCCCGGCGTAAACTGCATCGGCACCATATGCGAGCGCGTATTCCAGACGATTGAGATCGCCTGCGGGGGCAAGAAGTTCGGGAGAATAAGAACTTACCATTTGAAACCTAACCGCGTATAAATTTTTTCATCGTTAAAGAGAGTTATTTCGAGCATGTAAAAGAAGTAGTCTCCGTCGTAGCTGATTGCGGGCGACAGGGAATACTTCATTTTGGCTCCGTCTAAAAATTTTTTGGCTGTTTTGTAATGGCCGGACGTTGGAGTCGTGTCGTTGACAGCGCTACCGTAATCCGTTCCTTTCCAAAGCCAGGTGTTCCGAAGATTCACGTTAATGCGTTTGGCAAAACGGCCGTAAAGGGCGAAGTCTATCGCTTGGCTGTTTGGACCGTTCGGACTCCCGAGGGGTTCGCCAAGGTTTGCTGCTTGCGCCGTATTCGGATGGAAGTGGCTGTATACATAAGGCTCGACCCTGGCGTATTCGGCGATGACGCCGGCTTCGAGTTTATGACCGTGGATGTCGATGTCCTTGCCGATCTGTGTACCGGCCATCCAAGCCCATTTGGCTTCGATATTGTCGTTTCGAATCAGGCTGATGGGGCTTTCGAAATCGTCGATATAAAACTCGGAGTAAATTCGTGCTAGGTTAAAAAGACGATAATTGGCATCGAAGGCGAGGGCCCCGTTGTTATTGTTCTCCGAAAAGTTTCCCTTCTCCATAAAAAGAGGCACGATGGGAACAAAAAGCCACACTTTATTTTCGTTGTAGAGGATTTGCGTTTCGCTCATTCCCAGCACGAGATTTCCCAAATTCAATTCGTAACGGTGCGCATAAAGGTTGCGGTCGTTTGTATTCTTGTTGCTCATGCTGTTCGGGTAAATGCGCAGGTCGCCGTAGAGACTGATGACGGAAAGCGGTCCCACATGAAATTCGAAGGAAAGCGTGTTGTACGGAAGCGCGAATTGATTCAGCGTCAGGTTGTTGTAATAGCCCGGTCCAAAGTGAAAAACGTCTCGGGCGAGCATCAAACGGCCAAAGCCCAAATTTGCGGCAATCATTCCGCGGTATCGGGCGTAACTGGCATATTCGACGCCGCTGTTGTTCTCTTCTTTTTGAAACTCGACAAATTCCTTGTCAAAAGATTTGGGATAGTTTGCAGTATGGCTTTCGACGTAAATGCGGGCGTCGAGCATGAATTCAATGGAATCTCGATAACCGCGTAAATAAAGTCCGCCGTCGAGGCCTGGCCAAATCGTATCGCCCAAGGTTTCTCCGCCACGGTAATCGATTCCGCCGACAAGGCTTGCGGCAATCGCCTGACGTTCGTCCTTATATCCGAGCAGAGCTTTCCCTTCGTTTGCGTCAAAATTTTTTCGCCAGTTCGTGTCGCGTCGTGGATAGTAGAAGATCTGTTCGGCGTCGGTTGTGGTTTGGCGGTGTAATTCAAAAAGGAGCGGGGTTGTTTCGAGCTGTTTTAAATTGCGCGTCCTTTCGCTCGAAATAATGGGCGAAGCTGCGTTCGCAGATGAAATCGCGAAGGAGGAAATCGCCAAAAAAATTCCGCTGAAATAAAGAATTTGTAAAAGATGCCGCAAAATCATGTATCCAAAATTAGAAAAAAAAGTTACGCTCCATGCGCTTGTCGGGGAATTCCTAAAAAACTAAACTTAAAAGCAATACGAATGAAACTTTTCGATGAGGAATAAAATGAAAAAAATTCTGTTTGGGGCGTTAGCGGCGATGGCTTTGACAGCATGTTCGACTTACCATCCACCGCTCGATCCGCAGTTTTCTTGCGCCAATCAAAAATCCAAGACCAAGGTGACCCTTGTCGGAAGCGACCCGCGTCATACGGCCGTCGGCTATTGCCGCGGTCAAATGCAGGTTAAGAATTGGGGGTATTATTACGAGGGAACCCATTACATGACGATTAAATTCCGCGAAAACGAGGAAGTGAAAACGTCATGCCTCGATGACAATAGTCGATGGTATTCTTCGTCCGCTGCAGAATGCCGTGCAAAGCACGGACATTAATTTATTCGAAATCCTGTAAAATTTGGTTCAGGATTTTTTCGTTCAGCTCGGGAAGGAGCGTGTCTTCTCCAAGAGTGTGAATCGCCATGACGACAAAGAGTGCGGCGTAAGGGCGCACTTTCTTTTCGAAGGCTTTCAGCTCTTGTGGAGAATCTGTCCCCAGATATTCGGGCAGGAATGCTTTCCAGAACGTGTCGAGCTGAGGGCCTGTCATATGGAGCAATTCAAAAATTTTAGAAGAATTGTTCACGACTTGGCTGTTGAAGTAGAGAACTCCTAAATCGATCAGTGGAGTTCCGTAGGCGAAGTCGGCAAGATCGATCCAATAGCATTTGCCATCGGCATAGATCATGTTCCCCATTTGAAGGTCGCCGTGCACGCATGTAGTCCTAGGCTCCATAGTGTCGAGAATCCGCCGAATTTTTTCGCGGATGGACTGGCTTAAATGGATTTCGGAAAGAAATCCTTCGAGGACCTTTTTGCGCGGTTCGAAAACTTTTGTGTCGCATTCTGTTGAATGGAGCTTTTTCGCTTCTTGGGCGAACATTCTTGCGTAGGTGGGGATGTTTTCTGGGTTATCGGCGCAAAGACGGGAAAAGGATTTTTTCCCGACGACACGTTCATAAATAATGCCCAGACGATTCCCGCATTGGACAAGGCTTATGGCTCGAGGAACGCGAATGCCCATGGCGCTGATGGACTTGGCGGCGGTGTATTCCCTTTCTGACGAGGTACTGTCAACGCCCTCGTTAAAAAGTTTGAGCATCAGGTGTTCATCTGTTTTGTGATAAAAGCTTTCTGCTGTAGCTCCACCGCCAAAGAGATCCCAATCTTCCAATCGAATTGGCTTAAATTCGTAAGGCATTGCTTCCCTCCTGCGAAAAAATGAAAATCGATATTTATTAATCTATATCGGTTTTTCGGAAAAGGGAAACTTTTTACGATATGGTTTTGCCAATGCCGATGGATTTCGCCTTGTTGAAAATGCGGAGAGCCGTATCTTTATTCGAAGGCCGTTGCCCATAAACGATGTCTTGCAACCAAATGAGTCCTTCTAAGCCTTTTCCCTGGTGTAAAATATGGACGTAGCAAAGGTTTCGAAGTGCGACAGTGGAAGACATAATGTCGAGGTCTTTCCCCGCGAATTGCGATGCGGCAAGGGCAAAAGCGTCTTCGCTGCAACTTTGGATGAGCTGCTCGATATCGGCGATGGTCTTGAAGCCCATTTTGGTGAATATAAACAGGTACGAAGTCGAACTGGCCTCTTGAATTTCCAAATGGTACGTTTTTGCGATTCTCTGGTTGAGAACGTCGAATGGCTTTGTTTCCAGGTAGCACTTGAAGGAATCGGCGTCGAGCTGTACTTCGGAATAGCGCTTTTCGAAGATGGCCTTGTGGATTTTTTCGCGGTAAGATTTTAGCCCGTCGCGGATATTCTTGAATTCATTGTCGGCGACTTCGAGAAGGCCCGCAAGACGGTTCATGCTGCGGACATAGTCACGGGGGACATCGAAATCGCTTTTGTATCCGGTATCGTGGAAGATGGTTGCCCAAACGTCTTGCAAGGCGCTGCGCAATTGGATTTCGAAACGGTATTGGTTGATTTCCGGGCGCTCCGGATCTTTGTACATGGATTCCGGAATTTTGCAGATATAGTGCAATGAAAGGTAGCCGAATCGATCCGGGTCTAAAAGCTTTCTTTTGTCGACGGAATTTTCCCAGTCGATTTCGAAATTCTTGGTGACAAGATCGGCGACGACATCGACTTCGTCATTGAAGTAAGTGACGACTCTTGCCCCGAGAATATCTGTGATGTCAAGAAGGGAACGGTATTTGGATCCTTTGCGTTCGAGCTTCCCGGCCAGGCTTTGGCTGGTTTTAATGCGTGCGGAAATGGAGTTTACGAGAAGTCCGCTTTGCTGAATGAATGCGTTCAATTTTTCGACGACAATCTTCGAAATGATTTCGAAGAATTTCTTTTTTTCTCTGTATTCGTCTAGAATCATTTCGCTGTGTAAATCCATGCTCGACCTCGAACTCAAATTACAATCAAAATAATATTAATCCGCACGAAATATTAGGGATTTTAATAAAAATGAATGGAAGCCGGTGTACTATATTTGAGTGTATGAAAAGTTTTGTGCGGCAAATCATGCTTTTGTGCGGGGGCGGCCTTGCCTTTTGGGGAAATCTGTCCATGGCTTCGGAAACTTCTGCATTTGCAGGAATGAATCTTTCGGCGGGCTTTTACGGTGCGCCCAAAGCGAGCGTTTTTGCAACGGATACGGTGGACCGCTTTGGCACGAATTGGCGCGCTCTTCAGGTTCCGCTAGAAACGGGACGCCAGTACGAACAGTCGATAGACCCTTTCTTGAGTATTTTTGTCGGGGGAAGCTATAAGGACTTTTCCGTTTATCTCGATTTCCCTTTGCGCAAAGACATTGAAGCTTGGTATGAAGACGATCTTTCTACCAATACGACGGTTTCTGCGGACAATCTGGATATCAATGTCCCGACGAACGCTTATGCGAAATGGGACTACGGCGTTGGCTTTGTGCAGGCGGGCCGTTTTAAGCCGGATCTTGGTCCAAGCCCGAATACGCTAGCCGTGGGCGGAGCTCCTTATCATGACGCGCTCCTTTGGGAATTTGCCCCCGGCTTTTTGAAGTATGATTTTATGCTCAGTTCGCTAAACGCCTTTTTGTATGGCACGCCGGAAACGGTCGGCGGCGAAGTCGATTCGACGACGGAAGTTTGGAAACAGGCGAACCTGCAAATCGACAACCAACGCAAGCGCCAGTATACGGAGCCGTATAAAACGTTGGTATATCACCGTTTGGGCGTGGACTTCAAGCATGGATGGTTCTATGTAATCGAGCAATCGGTGATCGGCGGAAAGCAAGTGGAATTCCGCACGATGAATCCGTTTATGTTCTGGCATAATAATTATGCGACAGGCTATACCAAGTCGAATGTGACTTTGGAACTGGGACTTCGCCCGAACCGCTGGGCAAATTTCTATTACCAGATGGCTATTGACGAAGTGAAAAGTCCAGTCGGTGAAACGGGAAAGGATTCCAATCGCGGAATTACGAGCCACATGGTGGGGTACAACCAAAAGTTAAAGACAAAATCTTATGGCGATTTCGACTTTCGCCTGGATGCCGTTTTGACGGACCCGGCGGCGGGTAATGAACGTTTGCCTTTGCTCAAGTATACGAGTCGTCGCATGTACCGTTCTAATTACCGCGACCAGTCGGATGCGGATTTTGCCGATATGTTCTTTGTGGATTATCCGCTGGGATATCGTCGTGGCCCGGATGCGAAGGATCTTTGGTTCACGGTGAATTGGAAATATCACCGACATGCGCTTGCGCTGGAACTTGCATGGCTTAGGCAGGGCGATAAAGAGCTTTCTGTGGATTATGACGTAGCTCTTGCGAGTGAAGAAACCCTTTCGGGGGTTGTAGAACGCCAATATGTGGCCGATTTGACTTATGCGATTGCCCTTTGGAAAGGATTTTCGGCGAAAATCGGCGGTGGAATCCGTCGGTATAAGAATTTGGACCATGTTTTGGGCGAAAATGGGACTGATCTATGGGGAATTGCCGGTGTAAGCTGGGATTTTACCTACAAAAAGGTCTTTTAATCCGTCAATCATGCCCCAGAAAACAGAAAATGCGAGATTTGTCACGATTGTTTTAAAACCATGCTTATTGTGGATTTAAAACTTTTTTCGGGTCTTGAATAATAAAAAAATCTAATTTTGACGCTATGGAATATAATACGAAAATTTTGTGCATCGGAGCTGGCTATGTTGGCGGCCCGACGATGACGGTAATAGCGGACAAATGTCCGGATGTGAAAGTAACGGTTGTGGATATTAACCAGGCGCGCATTGACGCTTGGAACAGCGAAAACCTTCCGATTTTTGAACCGGGACTCGATGATGTGGTGAAGCGAGCCCGTGGCCGCAACCTCTTCTTTAGCACGGATATCCCGAATGCAGTCCGTGAAGCGGACATTATCTTTGTGAGCGTGAATACCCCGACGAAGACTTTTGGTCGTGGTGCAGGAAAGGCGAGCGACTTGCAGTATTGGGAAAAGACCGCGCGCGAAATTCTCGAAGTCGCTACCAATGACAAGATTATCGTTGAAAAATCGACGCTTCCGGTCCGCACGGCCGCAGCGATGGAACGGATCTTGAATTCGAACGACAAGGGTCTTCATTTCGAAGTCCTTTCGAATCCTGAATTCTTGGCCGAAGGAACGGCAATCCAGGACCTCTTTGAACCGGATCGCGTTTTAATCGGAAGCCATCAGACGAAGTCTGGCCTTGCCGCTTTGCAGAAAGTGGTGGACATCTATGCCCATTGGGTTCCGCGGGATCGCATTTTGACGACGAACTTGTGGAGTTCCGAACTGACAAAGCTGACGGCGAACGCTTTCCTTGCCCAGCGAATCAGCTCGATTAACTCGATTAGCGCTCTTTGCGAAAAAACCGGTGCCGATGTCGATGAAGTCGCCTTTGTGATGGGCAAGGACCACCGCATTGGTTCGAAGTTCCTCAAGGCTTCAATCGGTTTTGGCGGCTCTTGCTTTAAGAAGGACATTTTGAACCTGGTGTATCTTTGCGGCTATTACGGACTTCCGGAAGTGGCGGCTTACTGGGAAAGTGTCGTCAAGATTAACGAATGGCAGACCCACCGTGTGATGAGCCGTATGCTCGAACATATGTTCAACACGATTGCCGGTAAAAAGATTGCAGTGTTCGGTTTTGCCTTTAAGGCGAATACAGGCGATACGCGCGAAAGCCCGGCAAACCTTGTCGTCCGCGACTTGCTCGCTGAACATGCGCATCCGGTGGTCACGGACCCGAAGGCGATCCATGATGCGAAGCGGGACTTGGCAGACGTGATCGACCAGGTTGAATTTGAAGAAGATCCTTACAAGGCGGCAGAAGGCGCTCATGCGGTTGTCGTTTGTACGGAATGGAAGTGCTTTGCGGAACTCGATTGGAAGCGCATTTACAAGGGAATGGCCAAGCCTGCTTTCGTCTATGACGGACGAAACATCTTGGATGCTGCCGCTTTGCGCGAAATCGGTTTTGATGTAGCCAATGTGGGTAAGGGTAAGGCGGACTGAATTTCGAAGGAATGGGCTTGATAACTGAGAAACTCAAGTAATGGCTGATATACCTAAAAACAAGAAAAAAATTTTAGCGGTTGCCTCGATTGGAGGCCACTGGATTCAGCTGCTGCGTATCACGGCGGGCCTTGCGGCCGACTATGATATTAGCTATGTCAGCTCGAACCCGAAATGGGCAGATCTTGTCAAAGGAAAATTCTATGCGATTTGCGAATTTTCCAGATGGGATGCGTGGAAAATGTTTTTCTGTGTGCCGTACGTGTTGATGATTTTGCTGAAGGAAAAACCTTCTGTCGTATTGTCTACGGGGGCTGCTCCGGGTCTTTTGGTTCTTCTTCTGGCCAAATATGTTTTCCGCAAGAAGACGATCTGGGTGGATTCCATTGCGAATGTGGCCAAAATGAGCGCCTGTGGTAGGTATGCTGTAAAGCTGGGAATTGATCACGTCTATAGCCAGTGGGAGCACTTGGCTGTCGGCAAAGTGAAGTATGCAGGAAACGTTCTTGGCAAGTTAGGAGACGAAGGATGATTTTTTGCACGATAGGAACCCAGGCTCCGTTTGATCGTTTCGTTAAGATGATCGATGAAGTGGCTCCGGCTCTTCAGGAAGAAATCATCGTCCAGACGTTGAAAGGCTCGTATGCCCCTCAGCATGTGAAGGTTGTTGAATTCTTGACTCCTAAAGAATTTAATAGCCTGTTTGCCAAAGCTCGCCTGATTGTTGCCCATGCAGGCATGGGAACGATCATTTCGGCGCTCAACCAAGACAAACCGATTATCGTGTTCCCTCGCCGCAGAGAATTGAAGGAACATCGGAGTAACCACCAGATTGCGACGGCGGACAAGTTGAAGGAACTGGGTTACCTTTATGTGGTAGAGAATGCAGAAGAACTGAAGGATTTGCTCCTGAAGCGCGATTTGAAACCGCTTTGCCACATTGGTTCCGTTGCCTCTACGTCTTTGATCGAAGCTGTGCGTCAAGATATCGAAACTCCTTAACGGGTGGGTTGGGGGATCTTTTGAAAACCGTATTGTTTTTTCCTCAGGCGCGCACTCAGGAAAATTTCTATTTGGGAAATTTATCCCGGACCATTTCTTCGGATTATGAAGCGGTCGGGGTGAATCAGCTTTTTCACGGGCAGTGGAAAAAATTCTTTGCCGCTCCGGTTTGCCATCTGAACTGGCTTGAAAATGTTCGGGGAGCAAATGAATTCAAGTGCCTTGCCAATTTCTTTGTGCGTCTGGCTTTTTTGATTTTCCTGAAGCTGTTCCGAAAAAAGATCGTTTGGACTGTCCACAATAAAGTCGCTCACGATCAGAAGCGGGGGCGCAAATATTCGCAAGTTCTGATGAAGCTGTTAATGGCTTGGAGCGATAAAATCCATATTTTATGCCAGGCGACTTTGGATGAAATTCCGGAACTTCAAAAATTCAGTTCAAAGGTCATCTGCATTCCGCACGGGGATTATTTCGAAAATTTTGGTTGCGGAAATTTGGACATTCGAAAAAAATATGGAATCGATCTTCAAAAGAAAATCATCTTTTTTACGGGCAAAATCGGGCCGTATAAAAATTTGGAGCTGTTGATCGATTGCTTCAACCGCTCCCGTTTGGCGGAATCGGATTATGCGCTGCTCATCTGCGGCGCCTGCAAAGATGCGGATTACAGAAGGAAGGTGCAGGCTAAGGTAAATGCCTCCCCAAGCGTTTATGCGGACTTCCGTTTTGTCGAAAATTCCGAGATGGGAGATTTTTTGTCGCAGTCCGATTTGCTGATCGCTCCCTATGACATTTCGAGCTCTTTGAATTCCGGAACCATGTGGATGGCGTTCTCTTATAAAAGGACGATGGTCCTTCCGGAAATTGGATGCGTCCAGGGCGAAACTCCAATCGAAGAAAATGCATTTGTTTACCGCTACGGATCGGCAACAGAACATGCGGATAAATTGTGCGAAGCGTTGGAAAAATTGAAAGAAGAAACCGCGGAATCCCTTTCGGAAAAGGGAAATCGGTTGTATTCCTACATGCAGACAAAGTCGTGGAATTCGCACAAGGCGGAATGGCTATCTCTTTATGATTAAAGAATCGCTTAAAAAGAATGGGATCGGAAAGTATTTAAAATGGCTCTGCATTTTTTTGAAATGCTGCCTCGCCAAAATAGCACTTCTTTTTTTGAAAAAAAAGAATTCCCCGATTTGGGTCTTTGCGGAACGGGGCGTTGATGCACGCGATAATGCTTTGCATTTGTTCCGTTATGTGCAAAAGAACTGCCCGCAGATCAATGCGTATTACATCATTTCTAAAGATTCTCCGGACCGTAAAAATTTTGCGTCAGAAGAACGCCTGGTGGATTTTGGATCTTGGAAACATTATCTGCTTTACTTGGCCGCCGAAGCGAAAGTGAGTGCTCATATTTTTGGAGGGGCTCCCGAGCACAATCTTTTTTTGCGCATGGCCAAAGTGAAAATCTTGAAAAAGATTTTTGTGACGGGCAAATACATTTTTTTGCAGCACGGGGTTACGCAGGCAGATGGCCCTTGGCTGCACGAAGACAAGGTTCACTTCGATCTTTTTATAACGGTTTCGGATCGCGAAACGAAATACATTATTGACTGTTTTGGGCATGCGCCGGAAGTGGTGAAAACGGTTGGCTTTGCTCGTTATGATGCTTTGCCTTTGCAACATACGGCTTCAAAAAAGATTTTATTGATGCCGACGTGGCGTCATTTTCTTTCGGGAATTTCCGCAGAGGAATTTAAGAAGTCTAAATACTACCAGAATATTTGTGGCTTGATCCGGAATGAACGTCTGCAGGCGATTCTCAAAGAATACGGTTACCAGCTGATTTTTTATCCTCATTTTGAATTGCAAAAATTCCTGGCGGATTTTGATGGACAAAATGAGCAGACCGTTTTTGCCTCGTTCCAAAATTTTGACGTGCAAAAACTCATGATCGATTGCGATCTGATGATTACAGACTATTCGAGCGTGCAGTTTGATTTTTCGTATATGAAAAAGCCGATAGTCCTTTTCCAGTTTGATCGAGAAGAGTATCATTCGGGACACCAGGGCGTCGGTTATTTTGATCCGGACCTCGATGGTTTTGGCCCGGTTGGTTTGACGGTGGAGCAGACCGTAGATTTAGTGGCTAGCTATTTAGAGCGGAATTGCGAGTTGGAAAATCGATATGCGGAACGGATCGATGCTTTCTTTAAGTACAACGATGCTCACAACTGTGAACGGAATTTTGAAGCCATTCGGGAAATCGTAAAATGAAAGTTCTGTTCGTTTTTAACAATCCGCTGAATGCGTTGGCTGGGGGCGTTGAGCGCGTCACGGTTTCGGTGATGCGTGGACTTTCAGAAGAAGGCTGGGAATGCTTTTATTTGCAGGATACGGGATCTGCATTGCTTGAAAATGGATTCCCTGTCGATGTGAAAAAGTTTTTTGAAGAACATGCGATTGATGTCGTCGTGCAACAGCTTGCCTACGATGGAGTTATTGCGCGTTATCTGTCTCAAGAGAATTTGAAAATCCCTTATGTTGTCGCTTGGCATACGGCACCGCCGACGTGGAAAAAATCTTGGCGGGTAGCTTGTACTCCGTCTTTTAAGGGGGCTGTAGGCGAAATCAAACGGCTTCTTCGAATTTCTCTTTTCCCTCTTTTTTACCGGAAGGAAGTTAAACGTTTTCTTTCTAGATGGAATGGAGTTTTGCCTCGGGTTTCTCGGGTGCTTCTTCTATCGAAAACATTCGCTCCGGATTTCCAAAAATTGCTCCGGATTCCTTCGGATCGGATTTGTGCCATTCCCAACCCTCTGTCGTTTCCTGAAATTGCAAACCCTGATATTTTGCAACATAAAGAAAAAGAGGTTCTCATCGTTTCTCGTATGAAGGATTTGCAAAAACGCATTTCCTTAGCCTTGAAAATTTGGAAGAGGGTAGAGTCGGACAAACGTTCCGAGGATTGGCGCCTGAAAATCATTGGTGAAGGGGAAGATCTGCAAGCGTATCAGAAGCTCGCCAAAAAAATGAATTTGCAACGGGTGGAATTTTTAGGACGTCAAAATCCACAACCGTATTACGAAAAGGCTTCGCTTGCCATGATGACTTCTTCCTTTGAAGGCTGGGGCTTGACGCTCACGGAATCGCAACAGTTTGGAATTGTCCCGCTCGCCTTTAACAGTTACGCTTCGGCAACGGATATTATTACGGACGGGGAAAACGGCTTTTTGATTCCTTATGGAAATTTAGGGCAGTATTCGGATTGTTTGCTTGAATTGATGGCGAATGAAGAAAAAAGATGTCTTATGGCCAAAAATGCGTTGGCTTCTGCGCATCGTTTTGAAATTCAAAAAATCATTCCGCAGTGGAAAAAGCTCTTGCAGGATGTCGCTTTGAAAGGCTAATTTCCATGCTCTGGATTTTACTTTATTCCCAGCTGTTGCTTTCGAATTTGCCGGTCCCGACAGATGCTTTGCAAAAGGTGGATGCCCTGATCGAAAAATCCTCTTTGGCGGAGTGGGACAGCGATTCAACGGGGACCTTTTTACGCTTAAAGTATCCCGAAGGTTGTGTGGG
>AUXO017463508.1_pt1 | contig 13668 bp, 12 predicted proteins | sample 768731 | NCBI WGS metagenome assembly AUXO01 (sample SAMN02715735, study PRJNA202380) | gut metagenome | biome: sheep rumen | host: Ovis aries | place: New Zealand: Palmerston North
TTATTTGCACATTATGAATATTTAGCTCATGAAAAGTATGAAGCTGGTGAAGTAATTGATGAAGAAGTATTATCTAATATAATGAAGGATTTATATAAGAAATACTATGGACTTGATCTATCTAAGGAAGAATTAACTAAATATGTATGGGCATATATTCCACATTTATTTAGAAGCCCATTCTATGTATATCAATATGCAACATCATATGCTGCATCAGCATTAATATATGAAAATGTATCTAAGGGTACGCCTCATGCATTTGATAAGTATATTAATTTATTAAGAAGCGGTGGTTCTGATTACCCTGTTAATTTATTAAAGAAGGCAGGAGTAGATTTAACTAAACCAGATGCGTTTAAGGCTGTTGCAAGAAGACTTGATGAATTAGTTTCAATGTTAGCCGACTTATTAAAGTAAAAAAATATTTTTATGAATATCATAATAGTTATGATATAATATCATTAAAGTATTTTTTTGAGGTATATTTTATATGAGAAAATGTGTCGTAAAAGCACTTGAAACTGAATATAATATAAGCTTATATAAAAAGAAGCCATTATTTGATTTTATAAAAAGACTATTTGATATTATTTTATCATCTTTAGCAATTATATTATTATCATGGTTATTAATAATACTTGCTATATTAGTAAAATGTACATCAAAGGGACCTGTTTTTTATGGACATAGTAGAGTTGGTAAAAATGGACGTATGTTTAAGGTTTTAAAATTTCGTTCTATGAAAAATGAAAACAAGCCTTTAGAAGAAATATTTACTAAAGAACAAATGGAAGAATGGAAGCGTGACTTTAAGGTTGTAAATGACCCAAGAGTTACTAAGATAGGTAAATTCTTAAGAAAAACATCTTTAGATGAATTACCTCAGCTATTTAATATATTCTTAGGACAAATGTCTATTGTAGGCTGGAGACCAATATTACCTGAAGAATTAGAGCGTTATAATGAAAATAAAGAGCTTTTAACAAAGGTAAAGCCAGGCTTAACTGGATTTTGGGCAGCAAATGGTAGAAGTAATACAAGCTATGAGGATAGAATTAAATTAGAATTATATTATTCAGTAAAAAGAAGTATATGGCTAGATATTAGAATTATATGGTGGACAGCTATAGGTGTTTTAAAGCGTGATGGCGCAGAATAATAAATTATAAAGATTGGTTTAAACCAATCTTTTTTTATCAAAAAAAGAAGTGCAATTTGCACTCCTTTAATTACTTCTATGCTTATTTCTATAATTTACAATAAAACAATCTAGTTTAATAGAGAATAAGAATAATTTAATTCTAAGCTTTTCTTTTTTAGAAGCATAGCTATATATTAATTTTTTATTCTCTTTAATCCACTTTTTATTGTTTTTTATTAATTCCTTATAATTCTCATATTTAAAATTATAATAATGTTCAGATAATCCTAATCTTGCGTGAGCTTCTTGTACTAAACATAAATTCTTTAGTTCATCATCAAAATTAAGCAATTCTTCTATTTTTTGATATGCGGTAATAGAAGTTTCAACTCTTTTAATAAAATTGATATTTTTAACTCTTAGGGCTGAATTTGAATGGATTATGTAATGATAATAAGGTTTGTTTACATGATATGATTTATTAACCTTTAATGCGTATTCTACTGCGAATAAGGAATCTTCTGCAACATATATATTTTTATCAAATAATATGTTGTTTTCTTTTATTATATCTAGTCTATAGATTTTATTCCAAATGACACAATTAAAATTAGCTATATCTATAATATTTTTTATTGTATCATGTCTATTTAAATCAAGTGTAGAAGAAGTAGATATTATAGATCTTTCTTCTAATTTCTTTTCTTCATTATCAATAGATATACCAAATGATACTAAATCATATCCCTTATCCATTATATCTATAAGCTCTTTATAGCAATTATCTATATAATCATCAGAATCTATAAATGTTATATATTTACCACTTGAATTAAGGATTCCTACATTTCTTGCGTTAGATACACCTAAGTTATTAATATGTATAACCTTTATATTTTCATTTTGATAATTATCACATAGCTTTCCTGATTCATCAGTTGAACCATCATCTACTAATATTATTTCATAATCTATATTTTGATTCATTATAGATTTTAAACATTTATCAATATATTTATATGTGTTATATACAGGTATTACAATTGAAAGTTTACTCAATTTTGCTATCCCCTTTTTTATGTAATTTTGATTTTATAAGCTTTATACCAATAAATATCATTTCATCTTTTAATATTAACGTAACTATAAAATATATTGCCATACCAATTAATATAAGAATAATAGTATTTAATGGGCTAGATTCAAATTTTCCTTCAATTAAGAATAATGTAGTACCCATAATTATACCTGCAATAATATTCTTCCATCCTGATAATAGGGCTTTTTTAATTGAAATATCATTTTTTACCATAAATAGATCGACAATTAATATTACAAATTCACCTGCAACAGATGCGATAACCGCACCGATTGTACCGAAATTTATTAATAATATAATAGTTAGAGTTAAATTAACAATTGTACCAATAAGAATAGATATAGTATATTTTTTATCTCTTCCTGTAGGAATTAGATATTGTACACCAATAACATTAGATAATCCCATCGCAAGCGCAATAGGAGAGAATGTTATCATTAATTTGATTACAGGCTCATATCCTTCACCAAAGAACCATAAATTTATGTTCTTTGATATTGCCGCAAGTCCAATAGATAATGGAATACCTAAGAACCATACAAATTTAAAAGAGAAGTAGATATTATTTTTTAATTGATTAATATTACCAGTACTATATTCTTTTGCGTTTCTTGGTATCATTACAACACCAAGACATGTAACTATAGTAAGTGGTATTTTAATAAGCTTTTCAGCTTGTTCATAATAACCATTTTCTAAGTCTGATACCTTTTTAGTAACAGTTTCTATAACACCAACTCCATTTTTTATTACAGTTGTTTGTTCTTCATATGTACCAGGTATTAAAAGACCTATTAATGTTTTATCTAATATTGTATAAAGACTCATTACTAATGATGGAATAAATAAACCCATAATTGGCATAAAGTGATGCATAGGGTGTATATCCTTTAGTTTAACTTTAGTAATGTATTTAGGCATGTAAAAGCATAATATTATATAAGAAATTAATAATACACCACCATTATTAATTAAACAATATAACCATAAATCTGATGGTTTTTTAACAAGTAAAAATATTAATAATACAGCTATTATTTTTACAATAAAGCTTCTTAATACTAATGTTTTAAAGTTTTCTTGGCTTTGGAATACAAATGTTACATCAAACAATACAGCAAGTACATTTAATGATAATATAAGCATTAAAACCTTATATGAACCAAATACTCCAACCTCTGCCATAATTACTTGCGCGCCAAAACAAATTAATGTGACAGCTCCTCTTAAGATCATTATTTCAAAGAAAGCTTGAGATTGCTTATATTTATCATTTTGATATTTTATTAATTCTCTTTGTGCATAATAATTACATCCTAAGCATGCGACTAAGTAGAAGTATTGCATTAATGAATTTGAAAATGAATACTTACCAAGCATATCAGCACCTAATACTCTTGATAGATAAGGTGTTAGGATAAGTGGTACTAGTAATGTGAAAATTTGGTATATTACATTTAATATGTAATTTGAATAAACCTTTTTACCAGGTGTAGATGTTAAATTATCTTCATTTGTTTCTTTTGCCTCGTTATTCACCAAATTATCACTTCCATCCTAAAATAACAACAATATTTTAACATAATAAAATAAAATTACAAACAAATAAGCCAATTTAGACCAATACTTTATTAATTTTAATTAATAATGTTATGCTTACTATACAATTATTAATATTCTAAGTTATAATTGTAAAAGTTTATTATTTTTAATATAATTGTTATAGATTGATTCTAGGAGAATATATATGCCTGATATTTTATTTAGTTTTAGGGATAAGTTAAAAATGTTATCAAAAAATAAGCATTTTGATGATATTTTAATTTTATTAATAGCTTTTATAACATTTATTGGATGGACCTTAGGTACTCTTACTAATATTCCTTTAATGCTTGGATTAGATTTATTAATTATAATTGCGGTAGTATTAATATTAGTATTTAATGATTTAAAATATTTAATACCTGTTATTATTTATTTAATCTATAATATGGCAAATGAAGTAGATAGTGGTGCATCTATACCTATTGATTTAATTATAGGTGTTATTATATTTGGTGCTGCAATAATATATCATACTATTAAAAATAAAATAGATTTTTCTAAAATGAAATCATTATTAGGATTTATAGGACTTGCCATCGCAGAAATAATTCCTATAATATGGGCATTTAATATTACTTATTTTAATAATGATTTAGGTGTAGAAAAACATATGGATTTAGCATGGTATATATTATATTTTGCTGATTTAGGATATTTATTAATTTATTGTATTTTTGCGAATGGTATTAAATCATCATCTAAACAAATGTTTATAAAAACAATGTCATACCTTAGTATTCTTATTACATTAGAATGCTTAGTATGTGTATTGTTACAGTTTAAGAATGGTGAAATTGATAATGTATTTGATGCATATTACTGGTTAGGATGGGGATTATGTAATGAGGCTGGTATAATGCTATGCTTTAGCTTACCATTCACATTCTATATTCTTGCTAAAAAGAAGAATGTATTAGATATGCTTATATATGTTGGAATAATATTGATTACAGGTGTTGGTGTTTTAATTACAACATCACGTGGTGCATATTTAATATTTGCGTTAGAATTTGTTTCATTAGTTATATTAACATTCTTTAAGGCTGAAAATAAAAAAGCCTTTAGAATTATGGTATATGTAATGATTGGTTTAGTTGTATTATTTGTTCTTGTATTCCATAATAAAGTATTCTCTTTAGTAGAAAGCTTATTTAATAAAGTATTTGGTACTGGTATTAATGAGGGAGAAGCTATTGATGTTTCTAAGATTTCAAATAGAAGATTTGAATTATGGAGTATGGCAGGAGAATATACAAGAGAATCTTGGTATAAGTTATTATTCGGACCTGGATTTGCGTGTGATATTGAACCACAAGAATCAGGTATTATTGATAACTGGGTATATGGACCTCAGGTATTCCATTCATTAATATTTGAAACAATGGCTATAGGTGGTGTTTTTGGACTTTTAGCATTAACAATACATATGGCAGATAAGTATTTAAGAATTACTTTATTTGATAAGCATACATTATGGTATTTCTTAATTGCATATATTTCACTTGATTTATATGGTTTAATCGATAATACATACCATATGTATTATTTTATGATACCTTTAGCAATAGGTATGGCATCCCTTGATAATGATGCAAATTATTTAATGATTCCATATGGAAGAAAAGAAATGGAAAGATGGTAACGGCTATAGATATAATCTATAGCTTTTCTTTTTGTGTTTTGATAATGATTTTATATATGGTATAATAGATATGTATTATTTAAAGGATGGGATTAGTATGAAAAAAATCTTACATATACCTAACTATTACCACCCACATATCGGTGGAATCGAACAAACCGCAAGAGATATAGTAAATTCACTTGATAAGGATTTTACTGAAGAGGTTATTTGCTTCCGTGGTGAGAAGGGTGATTCTATAGAAGAAATTGATGGAATAAAGGTTATTAAATGTGGTGAATTTAAGAAAATTGCATCACAATCTTTAAGTCTATCTTATAAGAAATTATTAAAGCGTGAAATGAAAGAATATAATCCAGATATTATTGTATTCCATTATCCTAACCCATTTTTAGCTCATTATTTAGTTAAATATTTAAAGAAGAACCCTAATATTATTTTTATATTATGGTGGCATATGGATATTACAAAGCAAAAGAAGCTTGCAAAGCTTTTTGAGCGTCAAAGCCAATATTTATTAAAGCGTGCAACAAAGATTGTATCAACATCACCAAAATATATAGAAGGTAGTAAATATTTATCAAAATATAAGGAAAAGGTTACACCTATTCCATCATGTATTCCTGACTATAGAGCTGATTATAGTGGAAAAATACTTGATAGAGCAAATGAAATAAGAAAAGAAAATGAAGGAAAAAAGATAGTATTCTCTTTTGGACGTCATGTTGAATATAAGGGATTAAAATATTTAGTTGAAGCAAGTAAATATTTATCTAATGATTATAAAATATTTATTGGTGGAAAAGGTCCTTTAACAGAAGAATTAAAGGATCTTGCAAAAGATGATTCTAAGATTACATTCTTAGGATTTTTGGATAATAATGAATTAAAGTCATATATTAAAGCATCAGATATTTTTGCGTTCCCATCAATTACTAAAAACGAAGGCTTTGGCCTTGCGTTAGTTGAAGCTGAGGCAGCATCTAAGCCTGCAGTAACATTTACTGTAGAAGGCTCTGGTATTAATTATGTTGCACTTGATGGTGTTACTGCAATAGAATCACCAAATTCTGATTCTAAGGCATTATCAGATGCAATCTTAAAGCTTGGAAATGATCCTAAGCTAAGAGAAGAGATGGGAAATAATGGATATAATAGATATAAAGAATTATTCTCATTTGATAAATTTAAGGATTTAGTTAATCAATTATTTTTGGAGTATAAGGAATGAAAATAGCTATTGATGCAAGATATGGATTATCTGGTATTGGAAGATTTTTATTTGGTATTTTAGATAATCTTGATTATGATAAAAATGAATATTATCTTTTTGGAAAAGAAGAATTATTAAAAAAATATTCTAAAGCTAAAATCATAAATACAGATTTAAGTCCATTCTCAAAGAAAGGTCTTTTTGATAAAGCATTTAAGATAACTAGGGAATGTGATTATTTTTATTCACCTAATTTCATTATTCCATATACTGTTAAATGCAAGGTTTATACTACATTACATGATATTATATTCTTAGATATGCCTGAGGTTAATTCAGGATTTGTTGATAAGTCTATAAAGAAGTTCTTATTAAAAAGATGTATGAAAAAAAGTATAAATATCTATACTGTATCTAATTTCTCAAAAGAAAGAATTGGCTTCCATTTCCCTAAATATAAGGATAAGGTTATAGCAATCTACCCAGGAGTTTCTAGTTCTTTTTATAATGAAGATATTATAGAAAATAAAGATAATTATATTATTTTTGTTGGTAATGTAAAAAAGAATAAAGGCTTAAGAACCTTAATTGAAGCATTTAATATGATTACAAAAGAAGGTATTGATTTAAAGCTTTATATTGTTGGTGATAGTAAATCATTTAAAAACAAGGATCCATATATTGATGAATATATATCAAATCCTAATATTGTATTTACAGGATATATAGGAGATATTGAATTAAAGAATTTAATTAAGAAAGCAAAATTCTTAATTCAACCATCATTATATGAAGGATTTGGCTTACCACCACTTGAATCTATTTATTTAGGTACAAAGCCAATTATATCTGATATAGATGTTTTTAAAGAGGTATATCAAAATCTTCCTGTTGAATTCTTTACTGTATCTGATAGTAAATCATTACATGATAAAATATTACAAGCATCACCTAATTTAGGCGCTATTAATAAAGAAGAATTAAATAATAAATTTAGTCATAAGAAATATGCATTAAAAATAGAAGAAAAATTTCTATAAAAAGAAGGTTTTAAAATGAAAATTTTATATGATTTATCTTATGTTCAAGAGGATATATATTCATCAGTTTATTATCATGCTAAATCTACATTTGAATATTTAATGAATAATATAGATGATAGTATTGAAGTAGCTTTACTTATTTTAAGAAACGTTAAGGTTGAAGATAGTATCTTAAAGCTTGCTAAAAAAATTGAATATGTAGATTCAAGAGTAGATACTAAAAAATATTTTAAAGAGGTTGAAGAGGTAGGATTAAAGTATGATAGAGTATATTTCCCATATCAACCTATAGGACATATTTATAAATTTGGAGATAAAACAGATTTTTATTTTACTATGTATTCCTTAAAGGAATTAGTATTTTCTAAGAAGGGAAAATATAATAAATATGATTTGTTATATCAAGAAGGTTTTTTAAGTCATTTAAAATATTTTTATAGAGCTTTTAAGAGATTTAGTGGTATTTGGTATAAAGAAACATTTAATAGAATGAAGAATAACTTAGAAAATGCTAAAAAGGTTATATGTGTTTCTAATTCTACAAAAGAAGATGTTATTAAAACATTTAAGATTAATGAGGATAAATTAGAAGTATTTTATTCACCATTAAAGAGGGTTACTGATTTTTCATCAACAGATTTAACTTATTCTAATTATTTCTTATTTGTGTCATCATCAAAATATACTAAGAATACTTATTCAGGATTAAAGGCTTTAGATTTAATTTATGATAATAATGTTGATTATCCTATGACAGTGTCTGTTGGACATCTACCATCTAAGGTATATAAGAAGCTACGTCATAAGGATAAGATTATATCATTAGATTATGTTACACATTATGATTTAGAGTATTTATATCAAAATGCGTTAGCATTAATTTATCCATCATTTTATGAGGGATTTGGAGATGCTTTACTTGAGGCAATGAAATATAAGACAAGAGTTATTGCATCTAACCTAAAGTGTTTAAATGAATTATATCCTCATGCGTTATTCTTTGATCCATTTAATATTAAAGATATAAAAGAGAAGATATTAAATTATGAATCTATTGATAAAGAAATGATGTATTTAGATTATCAAAATGTTTTAGCTAAATCAGATAGTGATAGGTTAAAAGAAGTAGAATTTATAACAAAATAATATAAAAAATAAATTTTTTAAAGTTTTTGTAAAGTGGGCTTAACTAAGCCCATCTTTTTATAATTGAATTAAAAAAAATAATGGTTATAATGTAATTATAAAGTTTACTTTTTAATAGGAGTTGGTTAATGTGATTATAAGAAGTAAAACACCCCTAAGATTAGGTTTAGCAGGAGGAGGCACTGATGTAATGCCTTTCCTTAAGGAATATGGAGGATGCGTACTTAATGTAACAATTAATATGTACTCTTATTGTACTATTAAGCCTACAGAAGATGGTAAGATTACTTTTATTGCGCCAGACATGAATCAAACTTTATCATTTGATGCGCAACCTAACTTACCAGTAGATAAGGATAAACTACCACTACATTGTGGTATTTATAATAGAATTGTTAAGGATTTTAATGGAGGAATGCCTTTATCATTTACTATGGTTACATATAGTGAGGCACCGTCTGGTTCTGGACTTGGTACATCATCTACTATGGTTGTAACAATTTTAAAAGCATTCCAAGAGTGGTTATCATTACCACTTGGTCAATATGATATTGCAAATCTTGCATATCAAATTGAACGTCATGATTTAAAATTCAAGGGTGGTATGCAAGATCAGTATGCAGCAACATTTGGTGGCCTAAATTATATTGAATTTTTTGATGAGGATCATGTTGTTGTAAACCCATTAAGATTAAAGAGCTGGTTAAAGAACGAAATTGAATCATCATTAATTATGTTTTATACAGGATTAAGTCATGATTCATCTAAGATTATTGAAGAACAATCTAAGGCATTAGATAATAAGAAGAGCTTAGATGCGATGTTTGAAATTAAGAATCAAACAAGAAAAATGAAAGAAGCTGTATTAAAGGCCGATATGGGTATGATGGCTGAATGCTTAATTGCAAACTGGGAGGCTAAAAAGAAAACCTCTGCAGTAATATCAAACCCAAAAATTGAAGAGGTTTATAATTACGCAATTGAAAATGGCGCAAAGGCATGTAAGATAAGTGGTGCTGGTGGCGGTGGATTCATGATGATTTTATGTGATCCATGTAAGAGATTTAATTTAATTCAAGCATTAAATAAGCTTGGATTCGGCTTAGTTAAGACAGTTGACTTTGTTGATTCTGGTTCTAAGTCTTGGAGGCAGTATGAGGACTAATGCAAATTTAAAAATTGAAGAATTAATTAAAAGATATCCTGAATTAAATCCTTGCTATAACGATATTGTATTAGCAACTGAATTATTAATTAAAATGTATAAAAATGGTGGTAAGCTTTTAGTTTGTGGAAATGGTGGTTCTGCATCAGATTCATTACATATTGTTGGTGAGCTTATGAAATCATTTAAGCTTAAAAGACCAATAAGTAATGAATTAAGAGAAAAAATTGCAGATGATACTATTTCTGATGCATTAGAAATGGGACTTCCTGCAATATCATTAGTAAGTGAAGTTGCATTAACAACTGCATATTCTAATGATCAAGTACCATCAAATGTATTTGCACAAGGTGTATTAGGATATGGTAAAAAAGGAGATTGTCTTTTAGCAATATCTACATCAGGTAATTCATTAAACTGTGTTTCTGCAGTAAAGGTTGCAAATGCATTAGGATTAAAAACTATTTCACTTACTGGTAAAAAGGATTCTAAATTATCTATGATTTCTGATATTACAATTAAAGCATCAGCAACAGAAACATTTAAAATACAAGAATTACATTTACCAATTTATCATGCTATATGTTTAGCATTAGAAGAAGAATTCTTTGGAGAATAATATGGAAGCTATTATACTTGCAGGAGGCTTAGGTACAAGACTAAGAAGTGTTGTATCTGATGTACCAAAGCCTATGGCTCCTGTAAATGGTGAGCCATTCTTAAATTACATATTAGATGAGCTTAATTATTATAACTTTAACCATGTTATATTATGCGTTGGCTATAAAAAAGAAGTTATAATGGATTATTATAAGGATTCTTATAAGAATATGAAGATTTCTTATTCAATTGAAGAAGAATCCTTAGGTACAGGTGGCGCAATTAAAAAGGCTATGAGTCTTGCTTTAGATGATATGGTATTTGTATTAAATGGAGATACTATATTTAAAGTTGATTTTAATAGGATTAAAGAAAGCAATAAAATATCTATTGCTTGTAAATATATGGAAGATTTTGATAGATATGGTGAAGTTAAAATCAAAGATTCTATTATTCAATCTTTTGAAGAAAAATGTCATGTAGATAAAGGATATATTAATGGTGGTATATATTACCTACCAAAGAATATATTTGATAAATTTGAATTACCACATAAATTTTCTTTAGAAGCTGATTTCTTTACACCATATATGAAAGAATTAGGAATTACTGCATATATGACTAATAGCTATTTTTTAGATATAGGAATACCTTCTGATTATAGTAAAGCTCAAGATGACTTTAAAAAGAAGAAAGCCTTATTCTTAGATAGAGATGGAATAATTAATATTGATTATGGTCATGTACATACAATTGATAAATTTAAATTTACTCCATTTATATTTGATTTAGCTAAGAAATATTATGATTTAGGATATTTAATTATAGTAATTACAAATCAAGCAGGAGTTGCGAAAGGCTTATATCCAATAGAGGATGTATATACTATTAATTCTTATATGATGCAAGAATTTAAAAAACACGGTATAGAAATAACTTCTATATATTTCTGTCCACATAAGGATAGTGATAATTGTAGATGTAGAAAGCCTATGCCAGGTATGTATTTAGATGCAATTCATGATTTTAATATTGATCCAGTAAAATCTATTGCGATAGGAGATAAAACATCTGACCTTATTGCTGCAAATAAGGCAGGAGTAGGGAAATTATATTTTGTTAAAACAGAATATGAAGAAGAAAAAGTAGATTTTAAATACGAAAGACTAGAATTTTAAGCTAGGTGCATATGCATCTAGTTTTTTAATTTTTATTGAATCTTTATTTTTTTAATAATATAATAAATTTTGAGGTGATACGTTATGAAATTAGAAGAAGGAGCAATTTTATTAGATAGTGTATTTAGTGAAGTAGTTTATTATAGATTATTACTTGAAAATAAATATTCTAAAGAAAAGGTTGATAATAACCAAAAGAATGAGAATGTAGGTAAATATAATGTATTTGCAAAAATGAGTAATAAGATAAAAGAAAATACTCAAAACAAATACAATGAAAGAATAGATAATATTAATAAAGAAATAGATAACTTATTAGAAAAGAATCCTAAGCTTAATAAAGATTTAACTGAAGATATGTTAGCTAAGGATTTAATAGATTTCTTTAAGAATGATAAGAATAATTTCTTAAAGGAATTATTTAGTATTTTAATTATTTCTGATGAAACATATAAATATGAATTTAATGATGAAGAATTAAAGAAATTATCATTATTAATTTATAATGATGAAAAGAGATTAAATAATTCATTTAAGGAATTTAATCAAATAACTAAAGCAATATCATCTAGAACAATAGAGAAGAAAGATGATGTTATAAAAGATGCTTTAAAGCTTATAATTATAAGATTTATAAGTGAAGGAAGCTTAAAAGAGATTTCTTCATCAAAGGATTCTAAAGATTTATCATTACTTGTAACATATGGGCTTGATTCTAATGATTTAGATAAAGATTACATAATGAATTTATATTATACTATGGGATATGATTATATATCATTATCACTTGGTATTAAAACATATTTATTAGTACGTGCTAAATATGAAATATCAAATATAGATTATAGCGCTATGTTATCACCAATAATTGATGTATTAATGGATATATCTAAGAAATCCTGCAAGCAATTATTAATTGATAATGATAATATAGAAATTAATAAGAAGCTTATGGAAATAATAGATAAGGTTATTAATTATTTAATTAAAGAATTCAAATTGTAATCAATGAAAAGGCTTTATATTGGATATCTAGATATTTTTAGCCTATAAAATGTTGAAAAAAAATAAAATAATGTTATAATCACATTGGACTTGGGAAAAAATCGATAGGCAAAGCAGGAGTAATCTTGTGACGCAAAGCTATAGGGACTTTATGAGTCAGCCAGTTGCAAATTATGTAGTACTGACTGACTTTTTTTAAGAAAACTAGGGGTGGTTTTATGTTTGGATTTCCAAAAAAAGATAAGAAAGAAAAAAAGGTTGAATTTATTCCTACACAAGAACAAATCAACTCTTTAAAATTATTTACATATAATAAAGATCCATATCGTACAAAGGTATTCGTCCATAATGATGATGAATATAAGTGCGATGTTTGTGGTACTGTACCTACATTTATTTATGCAGGTCCTGCATATTGTAATGGAGATATCAAAAGAATTTGTGCACCTTGTATTGCATCAGGTGATGCTGCAAAGAAGTTAAACGCAACATTCTTTGATCCAGATGCATGTGATAAGGTTTCAAATCCTGAAAAGCTTGAAGAATTAATCACAAAGAATCCCGGATATTTTGCAATATATAATGAGAAGTGGTTAGCACACTGTGATGATTATTGTGAATTCTTAGGATGTCTTGATTTTGATGAAATGGATAAGCTTGGTATCACAGAAAAGGTATCTATGTTATTAGAAGATAATGAATATGGATACACTTTAAAAGAAATTAAAAAAGGTATGGCAAAAGGAATTATCAAATTATGTGTATTCCGTTGCTTAAATTGTGGTACTATTTTAGTAGATATGAATATGTAAGAGATTGGTGTATGGG
>AUXO018687716.1_pt1 | contig 13665 bp, 7 predicted proteins | sample 768731 | NCBI WGS metagenome assembly AUXO01 (sample SAMN02715735, study PRJNA202380) | gut metagenome | biome: sheep rumen | host: Ovis aries | place: New Zealand: Palmerston North
CCGGAACGCCTTCCTCTACTTCAGAGGAAACAGAGATCGGTTCCGGATCGGCCGAAACAGCCGGACTGACTGCCTGATCGGTACTCTTCCTGCCGCAGCCGGCCAGTGCAAATGCACCCAGTAAAATCATAATTGCTATTTTCTTCATAAGTATGTATTCCTTTCCAAAACCTGATTAGTTACATTCATTTTTTCAAAAATGTCCATACATCAAATATGTGGTATCTGCTAGATGTTTTTAATTTTCATACCAGGAAATATATTTCCGGTATTTTTTCATGTTTTCCTCCATAGTTTTCGATTTAGAGGAATACTGTCACTAACATCCTCCTGGTCATACAGCATTGATATCCCGCTGATTGCGTTCGCCAAATGATATTCCCTCTTGAAAATCAAAAGTATTGTCAAGATTATGTCGCTTGACCACTAATTGAGAGCTTAATCTGCTTTTTCATTTCTCTTTCTGTTAGTATACATTTCCCCAAGGAATCATATTGAACCCGTTTTTCCTTGATTGCATAACGAATACCGTTATCAAAACAACTAGAGACAGTAGCTCCCATCCTTGCGAACCCAAATAATCGAGCAGCTTCTTTTGTCACTTCTTCTGCTGGCACACTTCCGCAGTCAAATAAAATCAAACATATAGCATTCGCTATTTCCTGTACTGGAATATCCTTTGCATCACGCTTGTTATCTCCATCTCCATTTACTCTAAATTTTGAATAAGTAGATGGATCTTGTGATTGTTGCCAGTATATTATTGCATTGCTCTGAATGGTAGATTTCAGTTGCATTCTCATATACACATATTTTAATTTATTTCGTATTCTTGATCCAACTTTAGAAACACCACATGCCTGAACAACTCTTCGGTGAAGAAGATCTTCACTAATAGGGGCTTCCTGTACTATTACCTGTTTAATTATTGATTCTAGTAAATCGCTATCATATGATTCCATTATAGTATCATAATCAGCTGAATTATCTCGAAGATTGACTTTATAATATGTTTCATATTTTAAAGTCTTTTTAACATTGCTTTTTAATGCGCTGTGAGACTTTTTGTCTTCTGTGAATTTTGACTTATAGAGATTGTTACTTTCTTCATGAAACTTTTCAGGTATCTTTGTCTGTTCATCATCCTCCTTTTCAGGTCCTTTGTTTTTTTTCTTTGCAGCATTTTCCAAAGCTGAGGCGATTTTTGCAAATTCTTTTTCAGAATTTTCGAACCAATCCATTGTCCAGATGCGAATAATAGACCACCCCAAGTCATTCAAAACACTTATCTGAGCTAATTCTCTATCACGAGTGGTCTTAGCTTCTTTGTAACTATTGCCATCCAGGAGAATTCCAAGTATATACAATTCCGGATTATTGGGATCAATAACTCCAATATCTATACGGTATTTTGAGTGACCAATCGATTTATCCACACTGTATCCAATCTTTCTAAGCTTGTTTTCAATCGCTTCAACTATTCCATCATAAGATTGTCGGCTATTTGCTAAATAACTTTCATTAAGAGGAAGCTGACTTCCTCCTGCATATTCCAAAAAGTTTCTTAATGCCGCAACGCCTTCTGCACTTGTTTTCGACAGATCAATCTGTTCTGGATACAATGAACAAAATACTTTCATTTCTCGCCTTGCCCTGGAAACAGCAACATTTAAACGACGCCATCCTCCTTCTCGATTGAGCGGTCCAAAGTTCATATATGGTCCTCCTGTTTCCGTAGGACCATAGCCTATTGAAAATAGAATCACATCTCGTTCATCACCCTGAACGCTCTCAAGATTTTTGATAAACAACGGTTCTTCTGAATTATTAATCCAATCTTCCAATCCTTCTTCTGATACACATATTTCTGATAACTTATCATCAATCATGTTCTGCTGAAATACGTTGAATGTAACAATGCCTATACTATGTTTTCTTTCTTCCGGATCACGAAATCTTCTAAGCACCTCTTCTATAACAGCGTCAGCTTCAATTTCATTTGTCCTTGTCTTTCCCCGGTCAAATACACCATCAACATGAATCAGTTTTACTTTCATTTCACGGTCATTGACTGAGGGAAAGGTTAATAGTTTATTTTCATAGAATTGGTTATTACTAAAGGCTATCAGGCTTTCATGCCGGCTCCTATAGTGCCATAACAAGTGTGTCTGTGGCATATTTAAAGCAAGACAATCATCAAGAATACTCTCTAAATCTTCCGTTTCAATATTATCCTCATCAACCGCATTAGATTTAAAAAATGAAGTGGGTGGCATCTGCTTCGGATCACCGACAATGATGGCATTTTTCCCACGGGCAATTGCACCAATCGCTTTGCATGTCTGAAGCTGCGATGCTTCATCAAATACAACCATATCAAACGGTTCTCTGTTTGGTTCCAAGTATTGAGCCGCAGAGAGAGGACTCATTAACATACAAGGACATAAGCGAGGAAGTAGTGTTGGAATCTGCTCAAATAGTTTTCTGATGCTGATCCCCCTTCCTCTACTTCGTATAGCTCGTTGCAATATGCCTAATTCGGTGCTCGTCGTTGCTTCACGCGTAAAATCCGGCAATTTTGCAGCAAGTAGACAGTATATTTCTTCCTGTGAAAGTCGCATCAATTCTTCATCTAACTGTTTAAATTGCTTGATTTTTTCGTTGAATAATGCTCCTGAAAAACCATTCAGAACCTGCGAAGATGTCAAGGTTTTAATAATTAGTGCCTTAAAAATAGCTTTCTTGTAAGCATTGAGAATGTTCTCGTGACTCATACCGTCATAATATGCTTCTATAACATCATTAAGTCCTTTTCTTTTCGCTTCATCACAAATTGCGTTCCATGTAATCCAATCACGAATCCCAGTATAATTATCCAAAAGTCTGTCACAAAGATCCAATTGTCTGTCAAACCAGTTTTTACCCGAGATCTGTTCTTCATCAATGGAGAAGCATCCATAAAAATGTCTCTTTGCCGCTTCCATAAGATGCTCATTCTCAATGAGTTGCTTGTACAATTCAGCAGAATTCATGGATGTATAGTATTCTGTTCGAACGTTTTTATTTCCACTTATTGCATCTAACTTATTGCCTATATCCAAAGTTTTATCTACCAGGTTAAGGATTTTATTCCAATCTTTAGGCTCGTTATCTTCTAATGCAAAATCCAAGAGTGTCTTGAGTTTTTCCAATTTTGCATCGGTATAGCATTTTTCATTCTGATAATTAGCCAAACTAGCCAATTCCTGATTGAGACTTTCCTTTGTAATACTCCCTTTTTGATATGGCAACAACTTTTTATATAATTTATTGATGGCCATCGCTTTTGAAATGAACCACTTTGCACTTGCTTCTTCATATTCATGTACAAGTGTCTCCGGGTCCAAATGAAGATATGATTCTTCCCACTTCTTTGTAATTGACTGACGAAGGGTATTTGTCTCCATATCATGTTCTGCTAAATCGCGGAGCTCAGCGGCAACCATATCAAAGTCTTCAATTGCCAACCATTCCTTTGGCAATTCGTCACATTCTTCGAATATTTTTGCCAACTCAATATGATAATTTATATCATCAAGATTATCTGCTTTTTTTACATGAATCCAATCAGAAAACAATTCATCGGATTTTAACAAATCTTTTATAGAATCCTTGTAGTTATGTGTTAATTCATCTGTCTCAAAACGCATAGTTTGCGTATACTCTTTGTTTTTCAGAAACCTTAAGCTATTATTGCATGGATGCCCGACAGCAGATGCTGCTCTCACCATCTTCTCAACAATCTCCGTCTGCTCATCAAGAATGTCAGGGGTATCAAACTCATACGTTTGGAATATCTTTGTTTTTATGTCAGGTGCTTCCCTGTAAGTCTCAAATTCGCTAATCATTTCATATAGCGTCATTCCGCAAGATTGTTTTTTATGAAGTTCTTTTTGATACTGGTCTAGTTCATCCCTAATATTATGTATTCTTAGTGCTTTTCGTTCATATTCTTCTGCAACTGTATATTTCGTTACTTTCATAGCCGCTTCTAGCTGTTCCAGGACAGCTTTTTTGTTCGACTTATTTGAATGTAATTCGAGACAAAATGGATCCAGTTTGATCTTTTTTAGTCTTTTTTGCACGACTTCCAATGCAGCCATTTTTTCTGCAATAAACAAAACTGTTTTCCCATTTGCCAAAGCATTTGCTATCAAAGCAGTAATTGTCTGTGACTTTCCTGTACCAGGCGGTCCGTGAAGCACAAAACTTTTTCCTTCACTAGCTGCTTCTATAGCATATAACTGAGAGGCATCTGCCGGAACAGGCATCAGCACATTGTCTTCACTTACCTTATCCCCAATTTGCATCGGATCACATTCCCATTCCAGTTTTCCTGTTATGAGACTTCTAACTATCTTGTTTTTTTCAAGATCATCATACCGGTTTCGTATATCATTCCACATTACGAATTGTGAAAAAGAAAAATTACCGAGATATGCAGACTCTAAAACGTCCCACCTGCTTTTTCTCATTACAGCTTTTCTGACAATAGTGACAATTTTTCTTGTATCAATCCCATGTTCGTCCTGCGGAATAGGATCCAATCCACTGATAATGATTTTAAAATCCTGCTTGAGCTTTTCAAATAAACTTATATTTAACTGCGGTTCCTCATCACGTAATCGTATTACATATCCTTGAGAGCCAAATTTTCTAACTATATCGACCGGAAGAAGAATAATTGGAGCATACCTGGCTCTTATACTTCGGTCACTTTCATACCACTTCAACAAACCAATCGCCATAAACAAAGTATTGGCGCCACTTTCTTCCAAAGAAGATTTTGCACTTCTGTATAACGCCTTTAATCTTTTATCAAGATCAGTTTCATTCAGAGAGGAACACAATCTATTGTTTTTAAATTCTGCTTCAATCAACTGCTCCGATGCCCCCAGATCATGCATAATGTCAAAACAGATATCTTTAACCGGAATATGCCACTCATTTGGACGCGGTTGAAAAGAAAAATCTTTTCCATCTGCTAGTACATCTTCCAGTTTATCGATAGATGATGTCAAAACCGGAACTATCATTCGGCTCAAACGCAAATTTATCAGAGAATTGCGCATTCCGAGATCAAGAAGCTTTCTCTCCCACTGCTGGCGTTTTGTGAGGCTTCCTGAATCGAATGCAATCTCTCCGATGTCTATTCGTTTACCACCGCCAACAGGTATATTAGATATAGTGGAGGTTTCAATTATTTCTCTTTGTACTGTCCATTTATCATTTTCAAAAATCCTAACCGGAAGAGGTGAAATATTTCCTTTACGAGCTCTGGCAACATCAATAATATATTCAAACTCATCTATTTCTACTAACTGATTTTGAGCTATCTGTGATGCCTGATTATAACCAATTGTTTTTCCTGCAACAAATGCAGTGCATTCTACAACATCAATTTCAGAAATCCCCTCTGCTAAACGCTTTGTTATTGCAGAAATATCACTTTGTACAGTATCCGGGAACATTGCATTTTCTAACCATACTCCTAAAAAGCAATGACCTTTTTTTAAAATAATAATGGGATTAATGCCAATACTTTCGAGACATGAGGCATAGAACAGCGTAAGATCTAGACATGTACCCTGTTTTTGCTGCATAATCGTATCACAAAGGCGCACTCGTTGCCCAATTTCATTCAATCCGGCAGGCGGCTCCGAATATATGATGTTCTGCTCCTGTAATGCAGAATAAATGGCGGCCGTCATTTTGCGCACTCTTTCAGGATTTTGTGTTTGATATCCATCTAGAGACGGATCTCCAGTCCATTTTTCTAAAAAATCAGCCGCCCTGGTAGTAATCATTGAAATTGCAGGATGATTGGGCAGTACAAACGAAGCAAGTAGTTCCGGAAAATACCTTGTTCCTTGCCATTGATCATATGTCAAAAGCCATACCTCAACTGTCTCTGAATAGCATAATTCACCCTCGACAGACAGTTCAACAATCATGTTGCATAATTCTTTTTCTGAAAGACTAAGCATATACTCCAAATCAAATATGGGATTAATATGCTTTAACTCCATACTCTGATAGGGTGGGATACTTTCAATTTTCCTGATTGTTTCTTGAAAAAAAATAGGATTTGATGTTATCTTTACTTCAACGTTATTGATTTCATTTTCAGTATCATTATATATAATTATTTTCGGAAGAAGTGGTCTTTTGTTTTGCTGGATAGCATAGTTAACCATTCCGATATATAACATTTCGAATCGAATTTTATCCTTTTCAAGCATAGTAAGTTCACTTGTCGTTAAAGTGATTTCAGTAGAGGCGCAAACTGATCGTTGCTTTCTTTCTTCCAATGTCTCATCCAATAAATCATTTGATTTATAAACATATTCCGCCAATTCTGCAATTCTGGTTTCCTGGTCTTCAATTCTTTTCAGGAGCTCTTCTTTATCTATCGGAGCAATTGGCTCAACATAATCTTGGGGAATATACTTATAATCCCCATACACTGCCATGTACCACTCACAAAGACTATGTGTCATACGCAGTAAAGCGCTAGCCTCTTCAAAGGAGTCCATACCATAATGTGCAGCTTTATTTCGTGCCTTCCTTATAGTATACAATATTTGATCTATCCGCCGAGGTAGTAAATCTTCACGACGTAATATATTTATCAACTCTACTTGGCGGTCATCTTCTGGAATAGAGATTTCTTCAGCAACAAATATTCCATGTACAATATTCTCTCCCATCATCCCAATCTTGACAATACACGTATTTGTATCACCATACAAATAGGACTCAGCTAATTCTCCTAACCTGTATAAATCAGGCCAATAGTCTTTTAAGAATTCAAAATTCGATTTCATGTTATCCTTTCACACCATCTAGTAATGATTGCAATGATTTTTTGTATATCTATTCCCCAGACAACGTAATCATCTTGGTCTCGAACAAACAAATTGCTACGCTAGGGCCTTTATACAATTCTGAAAGTGATCATATCATCGATGCCAATATCTCTGATATCACACTCAAACCTGTCTCTTAGATAGGACTGAATATGATAATACCTCATACAATCACTGACATGCTGCAACCATTTATTACTCCTTCTTCGATACCCATACCGGTTGAGCAAAGTTCGTAGTTTTAATCTCATATATCCATGAATATTTATATATAATATATTAAGACGCATGAACATGAAGAACGTATCTATCTCCGGGAATTCCGACACCACTTTTTCCTTCACGATCGTTTTACCCAGAGCATCGAAATCCCTCTTTATAACCGGGAACTCACTGTCTATTATTTCTTTGTCAATCAGATAGTCTGTCCAGTAAAGAACATCTGAAACTAATCGCTTTTTCTGTCCCCTATAACAGGGATGAATATAATTGTATTCCTCCTGGTAAATATGATCCAATATTTCAAGTTGTTTACAACATCCCATGTCATTGCAGACCATAAAATAGGCTATCGTAAATGCATCATAGAACAGTTCAATCATTCTTTATCACTCTTTATCATATTGCATTTTCTGCACAAAATCTGCAGATTATCAGGAACCGTTTTCCCTCCCCTGTTTAGTGGTTTGATATGATCCACCTGGAAAGAAATCCTGGATGCTGCTTGTTTTCCACATTTTGCGCATACATATAACCCGTTTTTGTTTAAAGCTGCCTGAAACACATCCTCTCTTACTTTCTTCTCGTATGCCGGGTCAACTTTACGTATCTCATACAATGACATATCCTCGAGGCACTTCTGCCCATAAGTGACATTTTGTTCTTCGTCAAACATACTCTCGTTATAAAGCTTCGCAAGCTCGATTTCCAACTGCTTCCAGAAATAAATCTTTCTTCCAAAAAAAAGACGCAGTAGATTATCGTCTGTACTTTCCCAAAGAGAATCCACAAACTCGGCTTTTTTTCTCACTCCCATATCTTCATCCCAGATATGTTTTGCTATAAGAGAAACATCAAGCTTACTTTTATCTATCGCATCAAAGGTATAGAATTTCGGGATCTCCTCATACTGAGCATAATATTTCAGAATCTGTATAATATCTTCCTTTTCATAGGGTGGAATCATCTCTCCCAGAAAGAATGTATCATGTATCTGTTCTTGCATTTGGTCTAACAGATTCTTCTGCAGAAACTCGTCTTCTGCTTGGAACTCTTTAAAAATATCCGGCAGTGATTTCATCATTGTCTGATAGGAATTCATCGTACTGTCATAAACCATAACCTGATAGGAATGATCCATACCATTCTCTTCCAAATAAGTGAAAGCATACATGCCGATCGGAATTCTTTTCTCAAAGGGAATTCTCTCAATTGCATTCGTATCCACTGCATCGTCCAGAACACTTGCAAACTCTTCAATCTTGGAAATTGCGATAAGACGAAGTTCATAGTTTTGTCGCTCTCTTTCAGATTCTGAGAAATCATTATCAGAATCCACAAAAAGATTTTCCGGATTTACCCATGCAATATGTTCATTCCAACTATCTATAAAGGATACGATGTATGCCTCTTTTGTTCCTCCAGCTGCTTCACCACGCAACGCTCTCCCTATCATCTGAGTCATGAGAATTGTAGATACTGTTGGCCTTGCGAGAAACACAGTTTTTGTCTTAGGCAGATCTACTCCCTCAGTGAGAATATTGACATTAACCAGCACTTTTACTTCGCCATTGCGATATTTCTCCAGTTTTCTTTCATTATCCTTCCTGCTAAGTGAAACGCCTGTCATTGCGTCTTTAACATCTGAAACAATATATTCTGCAGGAATTCCAGCTTTATTAAACAACTTAGACAAGGCAATTGCATGAACTACATTTACAGCAAATACGATAGTTTGTCCATACATCTCTTGATTTTTCTTATATGTATCAACAATCAACTTATTACGAACTGCACTATCCGCCATCTGTCCAGCAATTTCCTCAGGTAGTGTGTCCAGATGCGAAATGCTCTCCCAGTCATCAATTCCTAATTGATTTCCAAACTCTTCATCTGTATAACAACTTTCAAAAATTGGTTTTGAGAGGATTTGTTTACTGATTAACTCTTTTAAGCCAATCTGATACGTTATCCCAACATTGCCCTGCTCTACCGTTCCATTGTGCACCCCATCTGTAAAAATCTTAGCAAGAAGCCCCTTTTCACTCTCAGCCGTCCGAAATGGAGTCGCTGTCAGTCCTATCAACTTAGTGTGTTGCACATGCTCTTTTACATAATCAATGATTTTCCGATATGTCTTAGCTGTTGCATGATGAGCTTCGTCTATAACCAAATAAATTTCATCACAACCAACCATCCACTTATCTAGAGCCGAAAGATTTCTTCCAATACTATCTTTACTTGCTATCAGTAAGTTATCTGATGCCACAATATCTATCGTTCTATCATGATTTGTCGAACCTGAAACGATCCGGTAATGAAAAGATGAAATATTGGGAATCAACTCTGCGTAAGCATATTTTTGAAAGGATTCCGCTGCCTGATCCAGGAGCATCTGCCGATGTGCGATCCAAAGAATCTTCTTTTTCTCATTTATGGCATGTCTAAGAAGCCACATAGATACGGTATAAGTCTTCCCTCCTCCTGTTGGTAAAACTACAAGTGTACTGTAAGCAGGTGTCTCATCTATGATGTCAAGATTCCTCATGGCATGTTTTTGATGTTCATAAGGAATGCGTTGATTTCTTCCTTTTTTTGAGGCAATAATACCGTTTGATTTCACCTCAACAGAATTTTCATTCACCTATTTGTACCCCCTATTATAATACTTTAGATAGTTATTTCCCCCATTATTCCGCTTGTGAAGATTGATATGTGACAACCACTTTAGCATCTTTTGGGAACACATCTCCAACGCTGTATTTCTCAAATCCATTAATTGATACTGTGTCAACAACACCTTCTTTTTTTAACACTTTCTTTACTATATTGTTATGAGGAACTGCTATTACATTTATGAATCCCATTTTCTGGAGATTCTTGATTGCAGTCTGATAATCCATTCCATCAAAATCTTTTGATGACTTTATCATTTCAACATCACCCTCCATCGCCACCTTTTGGGAATGATATTTTATAATAACATAATCCTGTATTGATAATTCTCCACATTTATCTAATTCAGTATTTCCAATAAGAATGCTCGAAACATTTCCTTCCTTCTTCTCCTCACTTATGCTTAGATCTTTTAATTCTTCCATTTCAATCTGATTAAAGCCTAATGCATTTAATTCACTTTCTATAACTTTATAGTTTTCACCGACATACTTCAACTTACTGGTTCTATAATAAATCTTTATTTCAGAATCTGCCGGTACATAATGTCCTTTCCGAAAATCAGAATCATTATTAATCAATATTCTTTGAATCGTTCCATTTTTTGAACTCTGTAATATATTTATATCAATGATTGGACATAATATTATATTAGAAAAATTTGCATTTTTAAACTCATTAACAGTTTTATATATTTTGGGGTTGTCTTCTTCATCAATATAATAATCATAAGAATTTGGAATAGCCAAATCACCTTTATGTACAGGGTCTAACACATGATAGGTTATTTTAACAGTGGAATCCTTATCAAACCAGGTTTTTGCTTCAAATGTAGTATTCCCGTTAATCGAAACCTGGCTTACCTTATCATTATATGATAATTCTTCTTTTGACAAGTCTGCAATCTCGATACTTTCTACCTGTCCAAACCCCGCATCCTTCAAAAGATTTATTGCATCTTCATACTCTCTTTGACAATAGGATACCGCAGCCAGAGGAACCTGCACTTCATTCCTGTGTTTAATTTTATACCCAAGAAATATGCATGCCACTGCCACAATCGCAAGAATTATTACAATTATGATATACCTTGTCTTTTTGACTGCAATATTCTGTTCTTCAATTTTTAACCTCTGTTCTTCAACAGTGGCTTCTTTCTCAATCTCTTTTTTGCCTAATTCCACATCCTTAAATAATTTGGCACGTATTCGTTCCTTTTTAACTTCGTCAGGTTCATCTATCAACTCTCTATATCCACAATGGGGACAGTATAATGATGGTCCATCCTCATCATATTCCAAAGGCGCTTTACATTTTTTGCAAATTAATTCTGTTGTATTCATTCGTTCCTCCTCAAACACCTTATCCCTAAAGACCGAGTACTTCTTTTTTCTTTTTTTCGTACTCATCCAAGGTTATAATCCCCTGCTCGTAAGCCTCTTTTAATAATCTGGCAGTCTCCAGTTGTTTTTCAATAGAGTCCGTTTTTTCAGAGACATTTGAATTAAGCAGTGATGCCATATTAAAACCGAAAATCATATTCCCCATATCACCTAGCCCATTCTCTTTTATTCCATCTGCAATTTTTTGTTGGGCTGAAACATCTGATGTCTTCTGGGAAATATCATTATAAGCACTTATTTCCAGTTTTTTCGATGAATAATTCTGTATCAGTTCTTTTGAGAGATCTGAGAGTTCCATATGGGATATTGTCGCTCTAACCAATTTAAAACCAAATCTTTCTTCCCAAGTCCCTACATTATTGTCTTCCGAAGACATGATTTCGATTATGTCGTTTTCCAAACTACTCAATTCTGAAAAACGATGTCGATTTGACATAGTCCCTACAGCTCTGGAAAACGATTGCAGTAACTCTTCTGTCACTTGTCTTTTTGCCCTTGGCTCATCAATCGAATAAGATACAGTATTAGCAGGAACATAATTCAACATAAACCGTTCCGGATCTACTATCTGAATAGAAAATGAACCATATGCGTAGAATTCCAAATCTACTCCATACACTGGATCAGTATAAATTAAAGGCCCATGTGACCCGAACTTAATATCACGTATTTCACGCAGATTGACATACGCAATTCGTTTTGTATCCGGTGTGATTCCGCCAAATCCAAAACGTTTTTTTACTCCCTGAGCGATAGGTGCAATCAGGCCATCATAATCAAAAATGCTCTTATCTCCGTCTAAATATTCATATATGCCAGAATCCGGAATAATGTTTTCTATTGATGCCTGATTTAAAATAAAAGCCGCCATATTTTCCGGCACAAAAATCTTTGAACCATTTGATATAATACCATCTGATCCAGACGTATTTGTTCCCTTGTTAGCATTTCTGGTCTTAACTATTCCCGGTGTGACCAAAGTATGCTCATTTACTGTATCTGCAATAATAATTTCCTTCCATTGATCAGCTAATGTCGATTTTATGGAATCAGATAGCGCCTTTATTATTCCCATCCTACTTCCTCCTCTTTTGAAACATACATTTCAACATTTTTATATAATTGATAAAGACCTTTTCCCGAAGCTAGACTACCGCCGGGTTCTTCCCCTGCACAACATACCACTGGGCCCAGGAATAATTGTCAATACCCCATAGATATTGATTTTTCTGATAGCCTTCTCTCTGTGATGGTTTATTACTCTACAAACTGTATTACCAATGAATATTCTGGCGAAACTTCTGCTACCAAAGGTTGGAAAAGATCCCATACCGCATATTCCGCTGCTTTTTTTGCATCCTCAATTACATTTTCTTCTTCCAGTTTTTCCATCATTTTATCTTTAGCTTCTTTTTCAACAGCTGCTGACTCTTCTGGTGTAATTTTTATTTTCCCCAAAGCTAATGGAGTCTGTTTTTCAACATCATTGAATTCAATGTCTTCTGCGGGAATATTAATAGGTTCAAGATGAACAGGTGGAATAAGGATTGTTATCGTTTTGCTTTCCTCATCTAATGATATATTATCGTTTTTCAGATTTTGCAAATTAACCGTATAAGTTGCCCTTCCATGATATGTAATATACTGATATTTTGTAAAGGCTTTAATATTTGCAAAACCGGTATCTGTCAAGACAACTACATCAGACAATTCTCTCAAATAAACTTCCAGTTTCTCCAATTTTTGTTCTTTCCCCAGAATTGCCTCCTGAAAATCTGCCACAGTATAACCAGTAACAACTGTATTTTCTATAATCATATCATGTTCTTCTGCTATTTTCTCTTCTTTTGTGAACAAAGAAAGTAACGTATCTTTAATACTTGAACTATGAACAACACTGGTTACCGCAACAGTAATTACAATCCCACATATAATTCCTATGAAAAACCCTTTTACTCCAGGAAACCCTCTACGTCTGCTGCCACGGCATGCAGCTTTCTCATCTGCATTAAATAATTTATCTTTTGTTTGTTTCATTTTTACTCCCTTATTGGTTTTGTGGTAGTGTCAACTTTACTACCTGTTTTATTGTTACAAAACCTTGATTTTGGGGAAGTTTGCAATAAAAAGAGCAATGACCTCCCTTTTTTGGTATAATATCAGTGACCAAACATCTATCATACCGCGCTATTGCGCAAGGAGACATTGCTCATGGATATTATACTTTATTTACTTCAATTAATCCAGCAACTTTATCAGCAAAACTGCTGGTTGATCAATTTTATCTGCAGATATATCCCGCTCAAGCAGTGGGCCTTTGATGACTCCCACTCTCCGAAATATCAGAAATTCAAAGTGGATCAGCTCCCGAAGATCGTATATCACCATCATGACTGGGACTGGAAAGGTCTCATCAGTTATTTCGAGTGGAAATACGGCAAACCTGTCAAGCCTGTCAG
>AUXO017144376.1_pt1 | contig 13664 bp, 14 predicted proteins | sample 768731 | NCBI WGS metagenome assembly AUXO01 (sample SAMN02715735, study PRJNA202380) | gut metagenome | biome: sheep rumen | host: Ovis aries | place: New Zealand: Palmerston North
AATACCAACTACAGTAAATAATGGAGATGTAATAAAAGTATATTACGTAAAAGATAGTTTTGATTATACAGTAGAATATTATTATGAAGGAACAAAAGATGATAGCAAAACAGAAACAGGAACAGCATTATATGAAAGCATAATAACAGAATCAGACATAGAAATAGACTCAAAGAATATAGAAGGGTATAGATTTGAAAAAACAGAAAACTTACCATTAACAGTAAGTGAAAACGAAGAAAGAAATGTAATAAAAGTATATTACATAACAGATGACGGAAATACAAAAACATTAAGTTATACTGTAGAGTATTATAAAGATGGTGAAAAAGTAGTAGAAGATACGCAAATAGAAAGAAAAACAGTACAAATACTAGAACCAAACACAATGACAGTAGATACAACAAAAGTAAATACAACTAATAAATATGTAGGGTATAAACTAGATAGGGCTGCAACAGGAACAATACCAACTGTAGTAAATAATGGAGATGTAATAAAAGTATATTACGTAAAAGATAACTTTAATTACACAATAGAATATTATTATGATGGAATAAAAGACGTAGAAAAAACAGCAAACAAATCTGCATTATATCAAAGTATAATAACTGAAGAAGACGTTGAAAATAAGATAACTGAAGGATATGTGTTTGATAGAATAGAAAATATCCCATTAACAATAAATGAAAATGCAGAAAATAATGTAATAAAAGTATATTATATAAGTAAATATACAATAACAGTAAAACATATAGACAAATATACAAATGAAATAAAAGATACAGAGGTTATTGAAAAATTAAAAGGGGAAGAATATAGAACAGAGGCAAAAGAGTATGAAGGATACGACTTAGAAGAAGAACCAATAAATGCTCAAGGAATAACACAAGAAAATGTAGAAATAAAATACTACTATAGAAAGCAAGTAAAAATAACAATAAGATACATAGATAAAGAAACAGAAAAAGACTTGTTAGAAAAAGTAGAAAAAGAAGGACATCAAGGAGATAACTATGAAATAAAAGAACAAGAGATAAAATATTTCAAATTACAAGGAAGACCAGAACAAGAAGAAGGAAAAATGCAAGAAGATGCAACATATACATATTACTATGAACCATTAAAATTCAATTTAAAAGTAGTAAATGCAATAACAAGAGTAGAAAAAGATGGAGCAGAAAGTAATATGGAAGCAAAATTAGCAAAAACAGAAATACATAGAAAGAGACTAGAAGAAACAGAAATAAAGGTAGAATTAAAAATAGAAGTAACAAATAATGGGGAACTAGATGGAAAAGCAACATTAGTACAAAAAATACCAAGTGGATTCGAAATGAAAGAAGAAGACAACGAGGGATGGGTAGTAGATGATAAATTAGCGTTAATAGAAATAGGAGAGATAAAAGTAGGAGAAACAAAAGAGTATAAAGTAGTACTAACATGGAAACAAGGAGAAGAAAACATAGGAATAAAAGACTATGTAACATATATAACAAATATAGAAAATGAGGCAGAAAGAATAGAAGAAAGTCTAGAAGATAACGAAACAAGTTCAGCATTAATTCTATCAGTATCGACAGGAGAAGAGGTAGTAAAAGTATATGTAATAGTAACAATAATAATTCCAATGACATTATTAATAGTGTTAGGAATAAGAAGAAAAAAATAAAAAAATGAACCAACAGGAACCGTTCCTGTTGGTTTGTTTTTAATACAAATAATTTTGTGGATTATAAGCTACTCCATTAACTCTAACTTCTAAGTGTAAATGAGCTCCTGTAGAGTTACCTGTTGATCCTACTGCTGCAACTGTTTCACCTTGAGAAACAGTTTGCCCAACTGAAGCATATAAAGCACTACAATGGCCATAATATGTTTGCACACCATTATCATGAGTTATAACAAGTAAATTTCCATAAGAACCTTTCCAGCCTGAAAATGTTACAGTTCCTGCAGCAGCTGCTGCTATAGGTGTACCTGATGAAGTTGCTATATCTAAACCAGTATGAGAAGAGCTTCTTATACTACTTCTTGCTCCAAATCTAGAAGAAATAATTCCAGAGACAGGTCTTATTAGGCTAATACCTAAATCTGCATAAGCTGATGAAGTACTATATGAAGTATTTACAGAGCCTGAAGATGCATATCTGTTTGTTGATGCTACTTTTTTTATTACTTTAACAGGTTCCACATATAATTTTGCTACAGCATCTTCAGAAGTAACAAAATCTTTTGTTTCTGTTTCATATTTTTCTACAATTGAAATATTGTCTATATTAGTACTTTTTTTCTCCTTTAAAGAATTTACAACCTCTTCAGCATCTTCAAATTTTGAAAGATAAAGTTTTTCTTCTTGATTTTCTAAAATTGCATAATATCTATAATATGTAACTCCTTGTTCTTTTATCTTATTAAATATTGCATCATCATTTGGTGTAATATCTTTTTTTAGTAAGCATAATTTATATTCTGGTAAGTTAGTAGCTTGAACAAAAGCTACATTTTCACTTCCTTCTTCACCTTTTTCTAAATATTCGTTAATTCTTTTTTGTAATTGGCTTTTATTTTCTGTATATCCTACTTGTTCTCCATCTATAGTAACACTGTAAGTTGGTTTATATAAAAAAATTACTGCTCCTATTACTAGCAAAGTTGCTATAACTGCTAAAATTGCAAATTTTACAGACTTTCTAACATGTATTACTAGTTTTTTAAACATATAATATCTCCTTTAAAAATAGTTTTATATATAATACTATATAAGAATAAATAAATCAAATTCTTTAATTATTATCTTCCGTAAGATTATACCTGTTTTCTTTCTTTTTTGCCATTTTTCTTTTATTTTCAAAATTTTAAATAGAAAAGAATCTTAGAAAAGTTCTAAGATTCAAAATAATTATTGTTGTAAATCTGTTTTTACTGAACCAATTTCTGTTGATGTAGCTTTACTTGCTGGTTTGTAATAACCTTTATTTTGAGCTATTTTGAAAAGTTCATATTGAAAGCTCTCGTCGCTGTTTCTAATTTGTTGAAATGTTTGTCTTAAAGACATGTTTTCGCATTCAGATATAGCTGTTTGATAAGCTGTTAAATCTGATTTAACGCCAGCCAAAATATCATTTACCATAGTTTTTTCATCCATGTATAAAACCTCCTCATATAATAAATTAATCATTTAAAAATGTCATTAGTTTTTGCTTTGTGTTTAAAGAATCTTGAGCAGCCTTAGTAAATACTTGTTTAATTTGAGGATCTACGGCTTGAGAAGAATAAGTATTTAATTTTTGGTAAGCTGTATCATGAGCTCCAATTAAATGTCTTAAGTTTTGTAATTCAGATTGATTTAAATCTGCCATTTTTATCCTTCCTTTCTGTAAATAGTTATATAAGAAGTATTTACTTATTTTAAATAATTATGCATTAAAGCACAAAAAAAGATTGATATAATATATATCAATCTTTTTAGTTTAAAATTCTAGCCATTCTGGATGTTTAGTTCTTATGCTTTCACTAGAGTTAGCGGCAATGTATTTTCTTATTTTAATTATATCTCTTATATTTATTCTGCTATTGCGATCTACATCAGCATTTGTTTTTTGCTTATCAGATAAGTCCCATTTTGTAGAGTTAGCAATATATTTTCTTATTTTAATTATATCTCTTATATTTATTTTATCATCTTCATTAACATCTCCTAATGTAATAGCTGGAGCAATTGTTACTGTTATTTCTTGTGCTAATTCATTGCCATCAGCATCAATAGTATAAACTGTGTAAACGCCACTTTCTTCAGCAGTAAAAGATGTTCTTACTATTCTTCCAAGAGTGGTTATTTCTATATTAGTTCCGTTTTCTGCAAAATAAGCTTTATCTTTACTTCCTTTTGAATATTTAATTTTTTTTATGTTAGATGTAATTGATGTAGCAACTATTGTAACTTCGCCAGATGTTTGATCATCTTGTGTTAATTGAAGTGTTACTGGATCAACTACAGGATCATCAATTCCTGTAATTGTTTGAGATTTAAAGTATCCATATCCATCTGCATCTTTTATATAAACAGCTAATGTACAATTTTCTTCAACTTGGTAATTTGTTGTTACAGTTTTTCCAGGTGTAATTGTAATAGAAGTTCCATTTTGTATAACATAGTCCATAGTAAGATTTGAACCTGTTGCAATTTTCATTTCTGTAATGTCTGCAACATTATCAGTTGCTGTTATTGTTATACTTTTCTTGTTTTGAGTGTCTTGTACTATATTTATAGAAGCTGGCTCGACATCGGTTACTAGAATTCTAGTTGTATAATATAAGCCTCTATTTTCTTCATCTTTTATATAAAAAATATAATTAGCATCTTCAGTAATAGGATATTCAAGGTTTAAAGTTTTTGCTGGAGTTGCAATTTCTAAAGGAGTACCTTGTGTTGCAACATCTTCTGGACTTGTAAGATCTGTTTCTTTTGCGATTCTTACTTCTGTTATATTCCAAAGTTTATCAGTTACTGTGAATTTTACTTTACCACTACCATCATTAATTTTTAAACTACTATCTAAATTTGTTGGAGTAACTGTTATTAATGTTCCTAAGTAAGGTTCATTTATTTTTGAATAATTTCCAGCATTTTTTGCATAAATAGCATATAGCCCCTCTTCTTGTGCAGTATATGTTGCGGTATAAGTATTTTCTTTTGTTTTATCTGCTTGGAAAGGTATATCTGTTCCAACTGAAGTAAAGTCTGTAATTTGTCCTAGACTTGTTTCAGAAGCTATTTTTAATGTTGTAAGAGCAGTTTTACTTGTAATTGTAATAGTTATATTTTTTTTGTTTGTTTTATCTTTAGTAATAGATATTTGTGGTACAGCTTCAGGATCAGATAGAGTTATTCTAGACAACATTGCATTTCCAACTGAATTTTTTGCATAAACTGTATAAGTACCATATTGAGTGTAACTAAAAGATTTTGATATTTGTTTAGCAGCTGTTATTTCAAAAGAAACAATATCATCATGAGTCTCTGAAAAATAACTTATTTCATCAATTGAAATATATTTATTAACATATTTTAATTCAGTTATATTATAAGTTGTGTCTGTAACACTAATATTTATTTTTTTATTAGTTTTGTCATTTTCCAAATCTATATCTAATGTTACGTCGTTATTGGCATATGTTGCCATTGGTAATAATATTTGAATTGCTAATGCTAAAATAACAATAATAGATACTAATTTTTTTTCTTTCTTCATTGTATTCACCTCTAAATTTATTATTAATTAATGTAATTATATACTGAAAGAAATAATAAAACAATACCCTAGGCTACATATAAAATAAATATGAAATGAAACTTGGTATTTCCGTAAAAATATAAAAATATATCGTTTATATTATATTTTCTTTACATTTTTGTTACAAAAAACGAAAAATGCCAATTTTAGAAAAATGGCATTTAAATGGTTATAAAAATTTTGCACTTGTTACAATTGCATTGTGTTTCATAATAAGTTTTCCATGTTCTTTTATTTTTGCGATAACACCATCTTTTTTCGAAAACAAATTTCCAAATTCAGAAATATGATAAAAAAGTTTTTGGTTTTGTTTATTAGATTTATCTATATTTGTAAAAATAAGATAATATGTATTATTATAAAAATATAAAGAAATATCTTTAGCAATTTTCGATTTGTTTAAACTTTGTACTGATTTACAAAAACAACAAAATACATCAAAGTTTTCAAAAGAGTATACCAGATTAGAATTATTAAAATTTATAGTTTTCTTCCTAATAGTAACTGATTTTTTATATATTTTTTTATCAAATCTTGTTATAGTAAAAACAAAAATATCTTCTGCTGAAGAAGATGATTCTATCAATAGTTTATAGTCTTTTGTAGTAAAACCTAATTCTTTTTCAGCTTTATCTAACATATTAACAAAAAATTTTTGAAATGTTATTGCATTAGATGTGAAATCTTCAAAAGTTAAGTCATTTTTTTCTAAGTCTTCTAGAGTAAGAATAACACGTATTTTATTTTCGGTTAGTTTTTCAAGTTTCATATAAAGTTGCCTCCTAATAATATACTAATTACATTATACTACTTTTAATATCATATGAAAAGGAACAATTTTTGGTAATTCAATTTTATAAGATTATAAAAGAAATATTTATAAATATTTTTTTTAATTAATGTATAATTTTACTTGAAAAAAAAACAAATACAAGATATAATACATACATGCTAGAAAGTTGAAAATCCGTAGGAAAAAACGAGAAAATGGAGGTAGTAAAAATGGCAGCTAAAGATAAAAATGCATGGATATTAGTTTTATTTATATTTGCAGGATTAGTAATAGGGGGATTATTAGGAGAATTAGCAAGCAATGTTTCATGGCTAAGCTGGCTGGCATATTCTCAAAGTTTTGGATTAGATAGTCCAGTTGTATTAGATTTAAATGTAATAAAATTAACATTTGCATGTATGATAAAAATAAATATAGCTAGTATATTGGGGTTAGGAATAGCAATATTCATATATAGAAAAGTATAGGGGCAAATTAATTAAGAAAGGAAAATAAATTTGTCAATAAAAATAAAAGAATTACCAGTTGCTGAAAGACCATATGAAAAATTTGAACTATATGGAGAAAAAGCATTATCAAATGCAGAATTATTAGCAATTATTATTAAATCAGGAACAAAAGAGGAAACATCAGTAGAATTAGCACAGAAAATATTAGCTTTAAGTAAAGATACAAAAGACGGGGAATTGAACAATTTAAAAAATATGACTATTGAAGAACTTACTGCTATTAAAGGAATTGGAAAAGTAAAAGCTATTCAAATAAAAGCATTATGCGAATTAACAATAAGAATGTCAAAACCATCTGATTACAGGAAAATAGTAATACGAGAGCCATATGATTTAGCAAAAATTATGTTAGAAGAATTAAGGTTTGAAAAAAGAGAAATTGCAAAATTAGTTATTATGAACAATAGAAATGAAATATTAAAAATAAAAGATATTTCATTTGGAGGAACCAATTTTGTAAATTTATCAATAAAAGATATTTTAGTGGAACCAATAAAAATGCAAGCACCTAAAATTATTTTAGTTCATAATCATCCTAGTGGAGATGCTACTCCAAGTGAAAGAGATATTTTATTTACTAAGAAATTATATTCTTCTGCTCTATTGTTTGAAATAGAATTAATAGATCATATTATTATTGGAAATAAAAAGTATACAAGCATATTTTCAGAAATGGCAAAGAAAGGAAATGATTTTAAATGAGTTTATTTACATTTGGTTCAAAAGATATTGGGATTGATTTAGGAACAGCAAATATTTTAGTAACTATAAAAGGAAAGGGAATTGTTTTAAAAGAACCTTCTGTTGTTGCAATAGATAGAAAAACAGGTTTTATAGTAGCAACAGGAAGTGAAGCAAAAGAAATGTTAGGAAGAACGCCTGAAACAATTAAAGCAGTAAGACCATTAAAAGACGGTGTTATTGCAGATTTTACAGCTACACAATTAATGCTAAAAAATATTATAGAAAAAGTAGCTAAAAAGCATAATATAGGAAAACCAAGAGTAGTTGTAGGAGTTCCTTCAGGAATAACAGAAGTAGAAGAAAGAGCTGTTGAAGAAGCTGTTATGCAAGCTGGAGCAAAAGAAGTATATTTAATAGAAGAGCCAATGGCAGCTGCGATAGGTGCATCATTAGATGTTGCTGAACCAAGTGGAAGTATAATTGTAGATATTGGTGGAGGCACAACAGAAGTTGCAGTTATTTCATTAGGTGGTATTGTAGTAAGCCATTCTTTAAGGGTTGCAGGAGATGAATTAGATGAAGATATAGTTAATTATATAAAAAGAGAAAAAAATCTAGCAATAGGAGAAACAACAGCAGAACAAATAAAAATGCAAATAGGATGTGCATTACCACTTATGACAGATACACCAATGGAAATAAGAGGAAGAAATTTAAGTGATGGTTTACCAGTAAATATAATTATTGCATCTTCTGAAATACAAGAAGCAATAAAAGAATCTGTTCAAAAAATTATAGATGTAATAAAACTTACATTAGAACAAACTCCACCAGAGTTAGCATCAGATATTATGGAAAAAGGAATTGTTTTAGCAGGTGGAGGAGCATTAATTCATAACTTGGATAAATTAGTAAGTATTGAAACAGGTATGCCTGTTTATATAGCAGAAGAACCATTAGATTGTGTTGTTAGAGGAACAGGAAAAACCTTAGAAGATTTGGAAAAATTAAAAACTGTATTAATGAATGCGAGAAAAAGAAGATAGAGAAGGAGTTAGTAAGTAATGTATAGGGATAAGAAAGCAGGAATTATAGGAATAGTAATAACGATTATTCTATTAATTGTAGTAGTTATAGTATCTAATCAAGATAATAATACGTCATTTGTTGAAAATATCATTAATAAATGTGTTATGCCTATACAAAATGGTCTAACTTATGTAAAAAATAAAATTAGTGGAAATGATACATTTTTTACAGATGTAAATAACTTAAAAAATGAAAATGAAGATTTAAGAAAGAAAAATAGCGAATTAGAACAATCATTAAGGGAATTAGAAAAAATTAAAACTGAAAATCAAACTTTAAAAGAATATTTAAATTTGACAGAAAAATATGGAGAATACAAAACTATACCAGGATATATTATTAATAAAGATATTAGTAATTATTCAAAAACTGTAACTATTAATATTGGAACTAAAGACGGTGTAGAGAAGAATATGACAGTAATTGCCGACCAAGGATTAGTTGGTCATGTAATTTCAGTAACAGAGAAAACAGCAAAAGTAGAAACGATAATAGATACTGCAAGTTCAGTAAGTAGTATTATGAGTACATCTCAAGACAGTATTGCATGTAGAGGTACATTGAAAGGAAATACAGAATTGAAAGCAATGTTTATTCCAACAGATGCGAATGTTGTAGAAGGAGATACTGTAGAAACCTCTGGAATAGGTGGAATATATCCAAAAGGAATAAAAATTGGAACAGTAAAAAAAGTAGAAAATACGAAAAATATAACAGATAGATATGCATTGATAGAAACAGCAGTAGACTTTAATAAAATTAATTCAGTATTAGTAATAACTAACCAATAATAAGGAGGAAAAATTGAAAAAATTTGTTATAAATATTATTTTAATTATGATTGCTATTATAATTTATTTCTTACAAGAGAATTTTTTCAGTTGGTTTACTATCAATGGAGTTATGCCCAATTTATTTATTATATTTGTGTTATTTATAGGTTTATTTTCAAAAAAAGTAATGGGGACAGCATATGGAATAGGAATTGGTTTAATACTAGATTATTTGGTAGAAACAAGAATAGGAGTAAATGCAATATTACTAGGGTTAGTTGGATTTATTGCTGCAGTATTTGATAAAAACTTTTCTAAAGATAGTAGAATAACAATAATGCTAATAGTTGCAGGAATGACTATTGCATATGAAGTTATAAAATACTTAATTAGTTATGCAATAATTGGAACAAGTATTGAAATACTAATTTTCTCTAAAATTCTTATAATAGAAGCAATATACAATGTAGTTATTTCAATAATAATATATCCACTAATGAAAAAATTTGGATATGCAATTGAAGAAGAATATAAGGGAAATAAAATTTTAACAAGATACTTTTAAATAAGGAAGGTGAAAACACTGTCTAAACAAATAAAAAAACAAAATATAAATCTTAGATTTAATATAGTAACTATTTTAACTTATTTAATTGGAATTGTATTAATGGTACAATTATTTAATTTACAAATTGTACATGGAAATGAGTATAGGGAGAGATCAAATACAAGGTTAACAAGAGAAAGTGTTTTAGAAGCTGCTAGAGGACAAATTTTAGATAAAACAGGAAATGTATTGGTATCATCGCAAATGTGCTTTTCACTTGAATTGTATAAGAGTAAAGTAGATAATGAAACTTTAAATGATACAATTTTAAGAATGGTAAATGTATTAGAAAAATATGATTGTCAGTATGTTGATAATTTTCCAATAAATATTGATCCGTTTGAATTTAAAATAGCAGATGAAGAATTAGAAAATTGGAAAAAGGATAATAGATTTGGTGATGAAACAACTGCTGAACAGGCATTTTATAACTATAAATCCAAATATAAAATATCAAATACAGATATTTCGGATATTAGAAAAATAATTGCAATAAGATATGCAATTACTAAAAATGGATATAGTAGTACAAGTGCTTTAAAAATATCTTCAAATATTCCAAGAGAAGCAGTAGCTGAATTCACAGAAAACAACGAACAATTTCCTGGATTAAATATAACTGTAGAACCAACAAGAAAATACGTTTCTGGAGAGCTAGCTTCACATATTTTAGGATATACAAGTAAAATAAGTGACGCAGAATATCAAGAAAGAAAAGAAACATATAAGAGAAATGACATAATTGGAAAAACAGGTATAGAATCAGTTTTTGAAGAGTATTTAAAGGGAACAGATGGAGTTAAACAAATAGATATGGCTGTTGACGGAACCATAACAGCCGAATATACGTCTAAAGAAGCCGTTTCAGGCTCAAATGTAATTTTAACAATAGATGCTAACTTGCAAAAAATAACTGAATCCGCATTACAGGAAAATATAGAAAAAATACGTGATGGTGGTTTTGGAAAGTATTATGAAGCAAAATCAGGAACTTGTGTAGTAATGAATGTAAAAACAGGTGAAGTATTAGCTATGGCAAGTTACCCTAACTATAATCCGCAATTATTTGCTGATGGAATTAGTACAGAGAATTGGAATAATTATATGAATGATTCTTTAAAGCCACTTATAAATAAGTCGATACAAAATTCATATGCACCAGGCTCTATTTTTAAAATGGTATCAGCTATTTCGGCTTTAGAATCTGGAGTAGTATCAACAACTGAAAAGATAAATGACGTAGGAGTATATACAAAATATACACCACATAAAAATTGTTGGTATTATACAGATTATCATAGAGGGCATGGTTGGTTAAATGTATCTGAAGCAATACAACATTCTTGTAACTATTTTTTCTATGAAGCAGGAGATAGAATGGGAATAGCTAATTTAGAAAAATACGCTAAATATTTTGGATTAGGTAAAAAGACAGGAATAGAATTACCAAGTGAAACATCAGGAGTATTAGCAGGAAGAGAAAGTGCTAACAAAATGAATAAAGGATGGAGCGCTGGTGATACGTTAAATGCAGTTATTGGACAAGGTGATAATGAGTTTAGTAGTTTACAGATGGCAAAATATATTAGCATGGTAGCCAATGGAGGAAAGCCACTAGACGTTACCATTATAAAGGGAATTCAAAATCCAGATGGAACAGAAGTCCCAAGAGATGAAATTAACAAATTTGTTAATAAAAAATTGGGATTAGAAGAAAAAGAAGAAGAAGAACTAAAAATAGATCAGAGCAATTTAGATGCAGTTTTAGAAGGAATGAGATCTGTTACAAATGAAACAGGAGGAACAGCATATAGTATATTCAAAGATTTCAATATAGAAGTTGGTGGAAAAACAGGGTCTGCAGAAGCAGGAGTTAATGTTAATGCATGGTTTGCAGGGTTTGCCCCATTTGATGACCCTGAAATAGCTGTAGTTGTAATGGTTGAAAACGGAGGTCATGGTTACTATACAGCTGAAGCAGTAAGAAAAATTATGGCAGAGTATTTTGGAATGAATACAGAAGATGTAGATGAAGATATGTCTGCAGTTCCATATACAGAAATACTACAATAATATTAAAGAAAGGTTAAGGATGTAAAAATGAAAAATTGCATAAATATAAATTTAAAAAAAGATACAATAATACTAAAAATAAATGAGGATGCTGAATATACAGATATAATAGAATGTTTAAAAAAGAAATTACCAGAATTAAAAAAGTTATATAAAGATGAAAAAACTCCTATTACTGTAACAGGGAAAGTACTAAAAAATAAGGAAATAGATGAAATACAAGAAAAAATAAAAGAAAAAATTGATGTTGAAATTGATTTTGATATGCCAAAAACTCTAGGCTTATCAGGAATTAGAAGAACTTTTGAACAAAATATTGCAACTTCTGAAACAAAATTTCATAGAGGATCATTAAGATCAGGACAAAGAATGGAAGTAGAAGGAAGTGTTGTAATACTAGGTGATGTAAATTCAGGAGCAGAAGTAATGGCATCAGATAATATAGTAGTATTAGGTAATTTAAGAGGGTTAGCTCATGCTGGTGCTAAAGGAAATAAACAAGCTATAATAGCAGCAGGAAATGTAGATACAGTACAAATAAGAATAGCAAATATTGTTAAAGAAATAGATAGAGATGAAGAACCAATGCATAAACAAGCATATGTATATGTAGCAGATGATAAAATAATAATAGAATAGATTTAACTTAATAAAAGTAATAATAATGCAATAAAAAGAAGTTCATCTTTTACATTTTCTTCATACAAAAAATATAGCAAACATAAAATTAAAATATCATCCATATAAAGTTGTAAGCCAAATATTTCAAATAGTGGTTTATCATCAGAATTAGTTGCCAAATTGTTTTTTTCAATTTGGCAACTTTTTTGTTTTTTTACTTTTTCTGAAGTTATATTATTATTACAATATTTATTGTAATAATAATAGTTTTTATTGTATGGATAATAGTAAGGAAAGCTAAAATTAGGAAAAATAGGCATTATTTAAAATCTCCTTTTTGATCGTTTTTCATAATTTCTGCAACATTTGCCATTTTTAGTAAATTTGCATATTGATCTATCTTCTCTTTTTTTCCTTCTCTCATATAAGGCTTTAAAGATTCCAGTAAATTAGAACGAGGATCGGAAGACGAGTTCATTTTTTCCATAACAGTTTTCATTTTCATTATTGTGTTCATATCAATACTGCTAAAATCAAAATTTGAATTTGTTTTGGTATTTTTAGAATATGTATTAGAATTTTTATTAGGGTTATTTGTGTTATGAGAGTTGTTATTATTATTAGAAAGTAGTTTGGAAAAATTTTGAATCATTTCAGGAGATATTTGAGATATAGCACCTGATAAATCACCATTATCAACCATATTTTTAATTTTATTCATTGAATTTTCATCTAAATTATTGTCCAAAAAAACCACCTCTTAAATTATATTTATTAATATTATATGTTATGAAAGAATTAAATGTGACTGATTAATAAAAATTATTAAAAAGCATAAATTTCTTACGCAAATAAGAAAAAGAGCAAATTAAGTACAGAATATTTCAAAATATTACAAAAAAGACACATAAATTTAACATTTTAAAGTTAAAAGACTTATTTTAAAGTTCCCTAGGCGTAAGAAAGAAGACAATTAAAACCCTTCAAAAGGTTATATTGACTTCAAATAAAAGATTATTTAATAATATTATTAATAATATATATTTCAAGGAGGCAAAACATGAAAGGAAAAATTTTAAGGAGAGTTTTAGTGATATTAGTTATAGCTAGTTTAACAATTAACAACTTTTTGCTAATTGGATTAGATATAGCGGAGGCAGTAAATGAAAATATAGAAAATCAAGAAATTGCTTTAAATAACTATATAGACTATGATGT
>AUXO012536788.1_pt1 | contig 13661 bp, 25 predicted proteins | sample 768731 | NCBI WGS metagenome assembly AUXO01 (sample SAMN02715735, study PRJNA202380) | gut metagenome | biome: sheep rumen | host: Ovis aries | place: New Zealand: Palmerston North
GTATCTACAACAAGAAGACATCCTTTACCTAGCCGTGTTATAAGTATTTCTAGGTAATTTCTTCTAACTGCGCTTCCAAATGATTTCCCTAAGACCTCACGATTTGGATACAGTAGATCAGGCATAGAGTACATTCGTCTTAGTATGTCGAAATCTAAAAAATAATTCTCAAGGTTCTGTTCATTTATCCATTGTAATTTTGCCTTTCTGTCTAGTCCTTTTAGTATTATTAACGACTTCATTCAGGTAAAGTTATATTAGGATTACTTTGCATACTTGGGCATATAGTCATAAGTCCCCATATTGCATCCTTTACATTTGAGTTGATAGGAAGAAGGGGGATATTATGACGGTTACACATATAAGAAACAAGACCATATTGAAAATACTCCTGACTACATCTTACAACCATTTTCTGTGAGTTTAAGAGCATGCCAAGATTAAACAGGACAATAGGAGAGGTTGATTTTTTGAGGATATTGAAGAAAATACCATCACAAATATTCAACATTCCCATCTCCCAATCCTTCTTCATTACCCATTCAGGATTATCAAGAATAGGAAGTGGATTAAGTTGGGGAGCAGACATAGGATTAATAAAAATCCAGTTCTTATTTTTAAATACCGATATAGCTCCGGGTCCCTCAGTCAAAGAAACCATACCTTGAGCCATTTTATCTTGCCAATGTTGATTAGCCGGATTCATGTCTTCTGTTCCAGCTAAATAAACTTTTATAGCATCACCGGTCATCTCAGGCAATTGATCTCCGGGATATAAAACTATTACTTTTTCACCTAGTTGTATCATATTTTTTTTAAATTTAAAGGGGTAAAGGATTCTACTTTAATAAAATCCAATACCCCATATTTGTTTAGTACCATTCCGTAAATTCTAACCTTGGTGAGTATACTTTCTTTATCTCACCCATATCACCATCTTGTATCATTAGAACCAGATCAGCCCATTCTTGTGTACCGTAATTAAGATAGACTTGATTGAACTGATATTTTTGTTCCTTTTCCATTGTTAGATACTCATTATAACTAGAGATAACACACAAATTTCTTTTATTCTTAATGGAAGCCAGGATATCTTTCTGAAGGCTTTCAATAGGATATCCCTCAATAGGAATAAACTCAGTGTGTTCTAACTCATAGCGAAGAGCTGTCCCGGCAAAATTTTCTATAATGCCGACTAATGTACTAAGATTTACAGCAAACTTCCCGATACCACCAGAATTACTAACCATCGTACCATCAGGTATCGGGAAAGAAATCCTAGCTGTATCTAAGGAAGATTGTTGAACACTAAACCCCGAAGGCATTTTATCTTTCTTTTTCTCCAAGGTTCCTACAAAATTCTGATAATACTTTTTGAGAAGATTGCATTGAACATTTACAATAATTTCCATCTTCTCTCTATCAAAATCATTTACTATCTTCATAACATTTATAAGGAATTGAACGAAAAGACTCTTGGGGCATCTACTCTCGTCATATTTCTCATAACTTTTACCAACTCCTTAAATCTTTTCTTTTGTACTTCTGGTTTTTCTAAGTGTGAAATCCTAAACACAAGAATATCTAAATTATCTAAATATTGATCTCGTAACTTATCATTTTCTGGTTTATGAAGTTCGGAGTCAAGTTCTATATTAAGACCCCAATATCTAGAGTCCTTTAGATTTGGAATAAAATAATCAAGAAGTATAAATCCATTATCAAAACCATCGGGTCTCAAATTATTTAATATTACAATAGGAAATTCTTTAACTACTACAAGAGGATCAAAAAAGCCGATGTTAATAAAAGCATCAAATAATTTAGCTTGCATAGATCTCTTACTTAGCTGTTTGTTCCTAGTAAATTTCTTCCTTGATGTTTGATTTGGGTATATTATACTTTTTAAATTATACTTTCTTCCGGATTTTGCTACGGATTGTATTGGGTATGGTTGCCAAGGAATATCTGGGAATGTAAAGGTACTTGACATTAAGCTACTGTAATATTGATTGTAACTTCAATAGCCTCATAACTCCCATAATACTGACAATATGCGGTAATTGTGGAACTACCTTTACTAATACCAACAACATTACCAGTATAATCTACCTTAGCTACGTTAGTATTACTCGATACCCAGGTTATTTCTGGTCTGTTACAATTGGGATCGAAAACTAGTCCGACTAAATAAGACTCCCCAGGTTTAATCGTCTTACTCTTGTCTTTTGCCACAATACTCTTAGCTTTTCTACCTTCAGTATACTTCTCATAATCCTCTTGTGAATCACTTAATGTAGCTTGTTTAAGTGTATTCTCATGTTTGTGACCATTATAGGGCTCGGAATCTATAATTTTCTCATTAATACCAACCCTAACATCCATCAGGTCAGAACTGTTAAAATCATTATTCTTTCTCATAATTATTTAAGTTTTTGGTTATTTCTTTTGGTCCAATCTAGAAAACCGGGATCTAGTTTATTCATTATTTCTGTAGCACAATTTAACTGTACTAAACAATCCAGACATAATACAATACTAGTTTCCTCAGGGCTTCCATATGCTAAGTGCTCCCGAGTTTTATCTAGAGTTGAATCCCAAATATTAAACTCTCTTATTCTCTTCCCACAAATCGGACATTCTAGAGTATCAGTACCAGATATTTGATATATTTTTTCTGGATTTGAAAAGGAGTGCATTAAGTGTTTTATAAACCTACCATACTGTAATGTTTGACCTGCCTCTATTATAAGAGCTGTTTCAAGGTCATCTGGATCTAAAAACCCATTCCTAGCATAAGGACCTCGATTTCTTCTTGTTCCAATTATTCTAGACGGTAACTCTTTATCTCCAAGCGGCCTTGGATAACAATACATATAAATAAGCCTTTTCTCACTTAAATCCAATGAATCCTCTTTTCTAAGTAAATCCACTGCTACTTCCTTATCTATATTCGTTTCCTTTAAATAGTCAATGTAAGGAATTAATTTTTGTATTTCCATAACTCATTTATTATTTCGTTGGATTCTATTTCTGAAAACTCAAACAAATTAACTAACTTATTTTTTAAAGATGTATCATCAAACATTATATATGTATTTCTAGCCAATTGAATTAGTTTATCCTTTCTTTTCCTCACTTCTTCTGGTGGAACCATAAAAATAGTATCCGGTGTTTTCATGCAAGAATCCCAGAAATCATCTCCATTACCATTAATAAAATAACTCAGAGGTTGTCCTAAACTGGGGAATTTAATTTCTCCCATATCTATACTCTCAATTTTCTTCATTTTAGACTCCTCTTTATAATCCCAATAACCAAACTCGATTATATCATTTACATCTGTAAAAGTTATTTCATTTAGGTCGTCACTATAAGATTCCTTAAAGATTAGATAGTCCTTTCTAATTAAATCATCGGGGTGACTAAAGGGAGATCTTCTATCAATAGTTTTAATTCTAGTGTTAAAAAGACAACTATATTTTCCTAAAAATATACTTTTACTTAACCACTTACTTTCTTTAGTTATATACCAATGACCTGGGATTACATTATTTGTCCACTTCGATTTATCTGCTAGTAACTCCCCAAGTTCTATTTTTGGTTTAATATCCTCATCTTCAAGAATGTCAATCTCAGATACAAAATCAAGATTTGTTCCAAATCTAAACTCTATTATATAATTTCCAGATATTTTTCCTGAAGTAACGGTTCGTGTCTTTAACAATAAATTAAGAAGATTGTATCTACTAACTAGAATAGCAATTTTATAGTTTTTGTACTCTTCTAGGTCTGGGTGATGAATTATTATTGGAACAGTATCATATGGAATATACAAACTAGATGTATCTACTGGTAATTCTAAGGTAAAATTTCTATTCCTTAAAGTTATTGCTATTATATCTCCAGTTTTATCTCCATATCTATTCGTTAATTTACTTATTCTGTTTTTAATGACTGCCTTACTAGCATCTCGTTTATTAATCACGTAAGTTAAAAAAATTCCATGATCTTCGTCACTAAGTTCGGCGTCATGTTCTCCTATAAAAACTAATAATTCTTTAGGTATACTATCTATCATACATATATAAAGGAATCACGGCGTTATTAGTGTGAAATAACAATTTCAATACCTTATAATTGAATATGAAAAGACTAAAATTTGAAGTATTAGTAGATATCGAAGATTCTGCCTTAGACTCTTTTGATACCGATTTTGGTAAAGGAGAGTTAAAAGATGTTGTTAAATCAAAGTTACATCGATAAGTGTTTAGGTGATACTAATAAATTTAAATTAAATATTGACTGCATTATGAATATAAAAGACTATTCAGTTCTAATAAAAGAGTTTGGTGAAAGGCTCCCACACGACTTGTATTTTTCACATTGTGGTAAAGTACATAAATTGAAATCAATCGAGCTTGAAGGTAAAAATACCCTCAACAACAAATATCCCATTGAAATATGTTATCCTTATCTTCGTCCAATGTCTTCAATGACCGAAGAAGAAAAGGAGGAAGAAAGAAAATTATGGGATATTATTACGAAAACTCGCAATGATTTACATTATCTCTATGCGGATTTTTTAGTTTCTCATCATCTTGACTATCGTGGTTTGATTGAAAAGGGTCTTGCCCTTAAAGCATCTGAAGAAGTGTATAAATAAATTAATAACGAAAAAAGACAAATAATATGTGGTGGGAAATTATTATATTGATTATAGCATTAGCTATCGCAATCGGTATAACATATGGTGTCGTACACGAAACTGACGGTGGTATTTTTTGTGCCGCATTATGTGCAACCATATTTTACATCCTATCCTTCGGGATTTTGATAGACCTTCTTGGCGGCGACAAAAAGGTTCCGTCAGCAAAGGACGTGTATCGTGGCAAAACAACACTTGAGATAACATATAAAATAAAAGACGGTGACACTATAAATGTAGATACAACTGTTGTATATAGAGATGAATTTTAAGAAAAAGAAATAAATATATGCAAACAATTAAATCTATTATCAGTATGTATATCGACAAAGACGCTTTAGTAGCGGAGATAGAAAGGAGAAGAGATTTACATTTTAAAAATTATCTAGAAAAAGGTTTTGAATCATCAGAAGGTAAGTATGATGAAGATAAATATATTCTTTCATTCCTCGACACTCTTGAAGTGAAAGAGGCGAATTTGGAAAAACACCTGAAAGAAGATATTGAAGATGTATTTTTTGACCTCAATGGAGTTGCTGTTAAAGGAGCAACTAGTTATCTTACTGTTAAAGATGTCAAAGATATTGCCAAACACTTCTTTGAACTCGGACTTAAATCACAGAAGGGAGAATAATATGACAAAGGAAGAAAAAGAACTAGTATATAAAGAATTATGTGCTAGATTACCTTATAGTGTTCAAATAGGAATAGAAGGCTATAGGGGTGGTATATTGAAAGGCATTCATGGTGACATTATCTCAACTGATAGTGGGATTAATTATCCGCTAAGACTTGTTAAACCTTATCTCCGTTTGATGTCAAGTATGACTGATGAAGAGAGAAATGAATTATCTCGTTATGATAATAGCGTACAAAGAACTGATTTTTTCTACTCTCATCATATAGATTGTAGATTTATGATTGAAAAAGGTCTTGCCCTTGAAGCACCAGAAAATATGTACAAAGATGAATAGAAGAGATTTAATAATTATTTCAATAATCTTATTATGGGGTGGTTTTTGGATATTTCTTGCAGAGGGGTTCTGTGAGAATATGACATCAGACGAAATCCTTGCATTGTTTGGTGTTACTATGTTGCTTATGTTGGCGTGTATGGGTACTGTAATTATTCTATCAGCAGTAATTAAATCTTTCGGAAAATGGGGTGACAAAAAGCTCGTCAACAAGAGAAAGATTGCACACCGGAGATGGCAACGTCGTCGAGATCGTGCTTGGAATATCGCATGCCATAAAGCATATGATGGATACAATGAAGATGTAAACGCTTGTGACCCTATGTTTTATTTTTATAATGAATTGGATGGATTGAAAAACAAAAAGAATGGAAGAAAGAATAATAGCCGCCGCATATAAGGTTAAACCAGAATTTATATGCAATAAAGGTAGTGTGCGAAAGATTGGAATACAAGAAAGAGATGATATATATAAATGCAGAATAGCAAGACATCATGCTGAAATATTACATTGTTTTGGTCAAATAATAGATCACACTACTGATGGATTTTATACTTCTTTTGGTCGTTGGGTTGATAGAAAAGAAGCTGCTAGGATTGCATTAAACTGTGGACAAATCAAGAAGCTACATTATTGGGAGGATAAACTTGATAGTAGTGATATATTTGATATCATAGAAGAAAATTAACTTAAAAGATTATAAAGATGGAAATTAATGAAAAGAACAAAACCAGTTATGAAAAGGCATTTATAACTGAGGGAGAATTTGGTAAAGCTATCTCAAAACCTAGTTGGAAACCTGATATCGATGAAAACGAGATTAGCGATTGGTCCGGTGACAGTAATGATAATTGGGTACCAGCAACACCTCTTGGATATAGGGACTATTCCATTTCTAGATCTGAAGGTATAAAGAACATACTTAACAATCAAGAAGATTATATTGACTTAACTGGGGATAAGCTTTATCAAGTTAAGAAATCGGATAACTTATTAAAAAAGTATGATAAAATCCATACGAACAGCGGGGATTTTATTGTAATTAAGGATACCGAGACAAGATATTATGTCATAGATATCAATGGAAATCAATATTATGTCGATTATATGGAGGAATAACTCAATGAAAAATAAAATTCGAAATATTATAATAATTATTATTTCTATTATAATAACTTTTTCACTAATCTTTGGTTTAGCTTTCTTAGGGTCAAAAACTAGTGGGGGTAATGATGAATACAGTTATGAGATTATAGATAAATGGCAAGACTCAAGTGGAAAATTTCTTAGAGGTAGTACTACAGTCTATCATCTAAGGATAAAGGCTACTAGATTAAATGAAAATCAATGGTCAATGGATAGATCAGGAATACACCACATTAAATCCGGTTATGCTTTTTATAGTAGACATAATGTAGGTGATAAGTGGGTTGGAAATGATAATTGGTTGAGGGAAATATATTATAGTGACAATTATTAATTAAATAATAATTATGACAAAAGAAGAGAAAGAACTGTTACTAAAAGACCTTTGTGCAAGGTTGCCTTATGGTGTAAAAGTAGATTTATTTGGTCAATCAAAAGAATTGATAGGAGTTCTGAATGATATCATAAGTGTAGGTTATGATATTAATGATTATGAGGACGCTCCAATAGAAGATATTAAACCCTATCTCCGCCCGTTGTCAAGTATGATGCAGGGGGAATGGGAGGAGATGACTGCATTAATTTATCCATATGGAAGGGTTAATCTAAATAATAAAAATGAATTATTATTGTGGTTAAGTGTTGAAGGAAACGATATGCCAATTATACTTATGGATAATGTATTTTCCTGGCTCAAAGAACATAACTTTGACTATTGTGGTTTGATTGAAAAGGGATTAGCAATTGAAGCACCTGAGGGAATGTACAGCACAAATACAAATTGAACAATGAAAATAATGGTTGATATGGTGGGCTATGAAAAAGCCTACGGGGAAATTTGCGAGCGAACCAGAAGACTTGATTATTCTCACGACTGGGAAGAAATGGAAATTACTCCAGAACAATTGAAGGAATTCATAGACAAAGGAATTGATATTAAAACGTTATGAAAGAATTTATTAAAGAACTTGTAGACAAATACAGCAAACAAATTGAGAAAGACATTATTGGTTGTGGACTTCGTTATAGTGACAATGAAGCATTGACCAAGGAAGTTGAAACGTATGTTGACAATTTGTTTAGTGAAATAATTGGAGAAAGACCTACAACTGATTGTTCTGCTCCTGAATACGAACAATGGTATAGAAAATTCCTTGTTTTTTGCGAAGTGATGGAAAAGTTTGGAAAAAAGTACGGAAGGAAATATACATACTATCCAACACCGAAAAATCTTGCAACCAGTCATGGCCCTCGCGATTAACTCAATGCACACCACTTTGATTATCGTAACTTAATTTCGATGGGTCTTGAATTGGAAGCACCAGAAGATATGTACAAATAAAAATAAAATTATATGAAAGATAAATTAAATGAATTAGAAGAAATTACTAGGTGGTTGGAAAGTAGATACAACCAAGAATCAGAGAATTATAATATCTTCACTGGTTCAAAACCTGAGGTTCTTAAATATAATGACCATACTGCTGTATCTCTTTGGGCTTGCGGAGCTATTGTCTGTATATATGACCAAATATACTTCATAGGTGAGGATGATGGAAATTGGTTTGTTAGAGATGAAGAAAAAGACGAACGTGGTTACTGCGGTTTTCAAGATAGTTTTTCTATAGGTTGGTCTGAAAGTTTTGTTAAAGCAATGTCTGACCTGAAAGATTATGTTTGGAAACATGGTAAACCCGTTTACTTCTCCGGTATCGATACAAAAATTGTTTGTCATTATAGATTAGGAGACTAAATATTTTATAGAAGGATTAATTTCCTTCTTTTTTCTTCCAAATTAATAAAACGCACTCTAGGAACCTCTTTTTCTTTATATATGGCAAAAACATAATATAACTATGAAAACAACAAGAAAAAAGTTATTTGAAACTAATTCAAGTCCTACACATGTCTTAACTATGTGTACTGCTACTGAATTCGAAGGCTGGGAAAGCGGTAAGTATCTTTATGATAATACCACAGATAAACTAGTCCCGGTAGATCAATGTAGATACGGAAACCCAGATAGATATTATACAAAAGATCAATATGATAAATATGTTGAATCTATTTTATCTGATTATTCCGGAGATTATTTTGAGGATATAAAGGCCTTCGGGCTCTTCTATACTGATTATTAATAAAAAACATCTAAAAATATGAAAGCAGTTGATACAAGAATTTTAGTCCAAGAAAAGGGCGATGTTGTTAAAGAGAAATTTGGTAACTTTGAAATGCCAGTTACCGATTACATGACCGTAGAAATTTTATCAGTCGGAGAAAAGATTGAAAGCGTACATCCAGGAGAAACCGCTTTGATTTATCCCGGCGCTGGTAAAGAATTTTTGAAAGACGGTAAAAAATATAGAGTAATATCAATAAACGAAATCATAGTAATTCTTTAAAATTATGGGAAAAGAAATTAAAAAAGGTCAGGATAGAATAATCGCCGGGGTAGTTGAAGCGGTAGATACAGTTAAAGTTACGCTAGGTCCCGCTGGTCATTGTGTGGCTGTTGCAGATGATTTCCAGGTTTCTACTTCTAGAGACGGAGCTAATATTCTGAAAACCATAAACTTTGATGACCCAGAACTTAATATGGGCGCCGAACTGGTTAAAAAAGCTTCCACCAATACAGAGAGTGAATCAGGAGACAGCACAACTACAACCGCTATCCTAATTAAAGAACTTGTATTATCCGGACAAAAAGCAGTTCAAACCGGTTCAAATGTAAATGAAGTGAAATCCGGTATGTTAAAGGCTGGTAAATGGATGAACGACTATATAAAATCTAAATCTATACAAGTCGAAGGAGATCTGGAAAAAATTAGACGTGTTGCTACTATCTCCGCCAATAATGATCCTGAAATTGGAAACTTGATCGTTGAATGTATGGAAAAAGTGGGTGAGAACGGAATCATTACTAGCGAATTGGGAAAAGGACTCGACACTACCATAGATATCACACTTGGAATGAAATTAACTAAGGGCTGGTCTTCTCCCCAGTACGTCACAAACCCGGAAGAAGGTAAATGCATCTTAGAAAATCCTTATATCCTAGTCTGTGGTGAACGTATATCCTCCGTAAATCAGCTCCTCCCCGCTATTGATCTGGTTATGAAAGAGACTAGAAGCTTCCTTATCATTTGCGACGATATGGATGAAAACGTAAATACCACCCTAGTCGTGAATACTCTAAGCGGGGCCATTCGTTGCTGTGTCGTTAAGGGTATAGATTTCGGTGACTCTAGAAAGAATATTATGGCCGATGTCTCTGTGGCTTGCGGCGGTACTTTTATATCGCAGGAAAATGGTGTGTCTTTGAATGATATAACCCGCGAAGATTTAGGCGCTGCAAAAAAAGTTATAGTCGGCCGTGATAATACAATAATTATAGAGGGTTACGGTGATTCTAGTAAAATCGATGCACGTACTAAGATCTTAAAAGAAAGACTTAAAGCCCCCGAAATGACTGACTATGAAAAAACTAAACTTGAATCTAGAATAGCAAATCTCTCGGGTGGTGTGGCTATTATTCGTGCTGGGGCCGCTACTGAAATCGAAAGCAAAAATAAAAAAGAAACTATCGAAGACGCTATTCTCGCATCTAAGTCCGCTATAGAAGAAGGTTGTCTCCCTGGCTGCGGTTATATATATCTTAAAGGAGCTAAGGAAATGATGAAAGACCACAAATTTATTAAGTCTCTGTGCGGCGATGAATTGGAAGGTGTTAAGATTGTAGAAAAAGCCCTCCCCTGCATCATGAGAACAGTGGTAGAAAATTGTGGCGTTCCTGGTGATGTAGTGATCGAAAACGTTATGCTCCAAAGAAAAGAAAATATCGGATTTAACGCTAAGACTAAGAAATATGAAAACTTGGTAGATTCTGGTATTCTCGATTCAACAAAGGCAGTTAGAATGGCACTTAATAACGCTATCTCAACTGCATCAACTATACTCCTCATTGATTCTTGTGTTATCGAAAAGAAAGAAACCAAAAAAGAGGAGTAAAAATAAAAGGTAGATCGGATTAAATTTCCTTTCTACCTTTAACTTTTTGTTCTATTTACTTTATCGAGGTTAGGACATTAATGAGATCAGAACACACGTCAGGCGTATTCACTTCAGCACTAGCCAGATCATTAAGCTTCATTAATTTATCCTTTAATGCTGGATATTGTTGAGAATTAATGTAAATACTACTTTTTACTTCAAAATCGCCTTCTTCTTCAATGATATAATGCACCGCTAACATATAGTCATCAACTTCGGGTGATACTGGATAATCTTCTCCATATCTCATAATTCGAAATTTTTCTTCGCCGATAAAGTATTCTTTATCTTCCATAGTTGAGCACCTATATATATAACAGTCGTAAGAATCATTTGAGGACAATTCTATAGAAGCAACGGCTGTTGCTCCATCTCTCGCTGGATTTTCTTCCCATTTAACCTTTCCCTCTTCTGTTTTTTCAATAAGCAGATCAATAATCTTTTCTAATTTGTTGTTCATAATAAAAAAAATTATGAGAAACCTTTTATTCTTTGGTCTCTCTAGTTAAACATTCATTTTTTGTCTACATATATAAGGGTTTCAATACCTTTTTAAACGGTAAAAATTGCGGGTCTAATTAACCTTATATATGTAGAAACTCAAATAATAAAAACAACACTTAAGATATGAAAACTAAAGAGGAATTAATAGAACACGTAGAAGAATATTATAGCCTTAAACACCTAACAGAAATAGAAAAAGAAACACTAGATGACCACTTCTGTCGTATATTTAAGGCAATTCATGAAATACAAGAGGAGAATAGTAAATATAAAATAATGGGGAAAAACTACTTTAATAGCTATTCAACTTACGACGGATTTAGATACAGTGACAATAAAATATTCCTCCACTATTATGACCACGGATATGACTGCTATGATTGTGAAGAATTTAGTATACCAATAGAAGCAGCAGAATCAGAGGAAAAAGCTAAGGAATGGGCACTTGAGGAAATAAAGAAAATGAAAGAGAAAGGAGAAAAGGAAATGGAGATCAAGAAAAAGAAAGCGGAAGATAATGAAAAAGCTGAATATGAACGACTGAAAAAGAAATATGAGGGAGAATAAATAAAAGATAGGAAAGGAAATTAAATCCAATCCTATCTTCTTTTTTATTTCTTCGATATCATTTCAAATCCATTCTCCCATTTACCAGAATCAAGATTTTTTACTTTAACCGGTTTCATTATAAAATATTCATCTAAGTCAGAAGCTTTAGGAGTTTTGTGTATGTTATTAGCTTTATAAAACTCTCCTAATATGCTTTTAATTTGAATGGTACTATATTTCTCCCCTACAGTGAACATGGATGATAGGTCAACTGATTTCAGGCTATTTAAGGTTTCTATTTCTCTAATAATCTCAAGTTCTTCATATCCTAATGCCCTAATCCTTTCAAAACCAAGTATGTTAATATAATTCTGATATTCTATTGGAATCATACATGGAAGAGGAGAATTAGCATATTTAGTATAGAATTCTGGATATTGAAAGTATGTATCACAAAGCGATTTCATTCTTCTCTTAAATATACCATCCTTATTAAATTCAGATAGTAAGTGGTCATAAGCTTGTTGTAATTCTAATTCAAGCTTTTTTATTTCATTTTCTTCTTCAATTACTCTATGATATCTTTCTTCTATATCTTTATATTTACCTGGAAAATGTTCTTCTATTGTTTTCTCTAAGTTATCTAGGTTAAACCAAAGATAATTAGATATACTACTTTCCTTAAAACTAATTAATGGGGTCAGTTCTTTTGAAGCTACTTGAATGAAAAGAGATTTTTTTGGATTATTTCTTTTATTTTCTCTCGCTTTGTCTGACTCTGATCTACTTAATCTAATCCAATTATTTATCTCTTCTAATGACTCTTTTGTTTTATGGGTTTCAAAAAAGTCAATTATTTCCTGATTAAACTCAAACCACTCATTACCATACTTTCTGTATCTTTTAAAATAATAATGTAAGTTTTTCTCATCTCTCTCAGTTCCATTATTAATTAAATATAGAACTCTCATAGTTGGATTCTCAGTTATATAGGCGTCTAATCTTGATTTCTTAGAGTTTTCTCCTGTATAACCAATTTTAATTATATCCTCATATTCTTTTTCATTAGTTCCTTCCTTATAAGCTGAACTCTTTATTACATATATCATAGTTTTTATTTTTTAGATATTATTTCAAATCCATTTTCCCATTTATCTGAGATCTTTAATTTTATGGATTTTAATATAAAATACTCATCTAGATCAGAAGCTTTAGGAGTTTTATGTATGTTATTTGATTTATAAAACTCACTTAATGTTTCTTTAATGTATTTCTTTGTATATTTCTCTCCTATGGTGAAAAGAGATGATAGGTCAACTGATTTCAGGTTCTTTAACGTTTCTATTTCTCTTAGAATAGCAGCCTCAGTATAACCAATCGCCCTAATTTTCTCAAATCCCAAAATATTGATATAATTCTGATATTCTATTGGAATCATACATGGTAAGGGAGAATTAGCATATTTAGTGTAAAATTCTGGATATTGAAAATACGTATCACATAAAAGCTTCATTCTTCTCTCAAAATCCTTATCTTTATTAAATTCAGAAAGTAAGTGATCATAAGCTTGTTGCAATTCTAATTCAATATTTCCATCTACTACTTCAACATTAGCAGTAGAAATAGATTCAATACCTCTTTTAATAGTAATTTCATCTATATATTCCTCCCTAGTTACATCCCATGCTCTCATATCTGCTACCATAACTAAAGAATTAAAAGTAGCTTC
>AUXO017772777.1_pt1 | contig 13660 bp, 15 predicted proteins | sample 768731 | NCBI WGS metagenome assembly AUXO01 (sample SAMN02715735, study PRJNA202380) | gut metagenome | biome: sheep rumen | host: Ovis aries | place: New Zealand: Palmerston North
CAGATACATCAAATGAGGCTAAGGAAATATATTTTAAATTTGATGGTAATTCATCAACGGCAACTCTTGATAAAGGAATTTGTGAAACAAATATAGATCCTTATGGATTAACATATTTAGCTAATAATAAGCAATATATGTATGATGATGAATTAAAGGAATATCTTTACCAAGAGGATACTATTAAAGGTAATAAATTATTAAATATATATTTTTATGCATCATATTTCCAATCAGAGCTTCTAGGCGAGGATAATTGGAGCTGTGCTGCTGAGAAGGATAATGATGGCAAAATAACAAAATATTATTTAGATTCTGAAGGAAAGGTAGTATATTACAATAGAGATAACAATACCTTAAAGGTTAGAGATAATGTTATTACTATTTCTAAGGCTAGTGGTAAATCATTTATCACAAGCTGGATATATGATCCTGATGTTAGAAATTCTATTAAGCAGATTAATGAAATAGTTATTACTAATGTAAATTCAACAAAAACATCTATTGAGCTTTCTGATTTAGAAAATGCCATAGAATATAAGGAGAATGCTTAAAAAAGTATTCTCTTTTCTTTTGAAAAACAAAGTTTTTTATGCTATACTATTTAGGTTGAGGTAATTTAGTTATGCAAAGAATTGATATATCTACAATTAGAGAAAAAACTGGTGATTTAATAACTTTAAATGATGGATATCTTTTATATCAATCACATGAATATGATAATGTTTTATTACACCATGATTCTACACTTAATTATGATTTTGTTATTTCTGCAAATTTTAAGGATGTAGGAGAAGTAACATTATATGTAGCAAATGAATCTAAGGGTAATTGCTCATGCGTGAAGAAAACATTGTGTAAGCATGAAGTGTGCTTATATTTCCTTCTGAGGGATAAGGTTAATGAAATTATGCAGGATACTAATGAGATGAGTAAATATGAAACATCTCTTAAGGTTGATAGAATGCTTAATAGTGTATATAATGCATCAATTTCTGTAAATTCAATGATAGAAGTAAAGCCAACACTAGTATTAGAGAGTGAGAAAAAATTATTCTTAGATGTATATTATGAAGGAAATAAATATAAGGTTAAGGATATTAAAGGATTTTTTAATGCTTATAATAATGAATCAGTTTATACATTTAATTATAAGAATATAAATATTCTAAATAAATCATTTTCATATAGATCTAAAAAGCTATTAAATATGCTTGAAAAATATGAATCAAATGCTAATTATATATTATTTGATTCAAATGTATTTGATGATATTTATGAATTATATAGTGATGAAATATATGTATATAATGGATATTATTCAAAGCCATATGTATTTACTACTGATGATTTTGTATTAAAAATAAATATTACTAAATCTGAGATGAATATTTCAGATACAGATTATATTGCGTTTTCATCAATAAAAAATGATTACATCATTTATAAGGAAAAGATTTATGTAATAAATAATCATAATTTATATATTGTCCTTGATTATTTGAAACAAAATAATGGAGCTATTAGTTTTAATAAGGAATCATATAGATCATTCTTAGTAAATGTTTATTCATATATTAAGGATTATGTATCTGGTGTTGATTACTGTTATAACCTTGATATCGATACATATCTAGATTATAAGGATGGAGTTTTAAGATTAACATATAAGACAGATATAGAAGATAATTTAATGTTTATTAAAAGAACTAATTATTTGAATTATTTAGAGAAGCTAGGATTTAATAATAATATTCTTTCAAATTTTGATAATATTTGTCATTTTGTTGAATATGAAATGAATAATCTAAAGGAATATGGTGCATTATATTTAACTGATAATGTACTTGATATAAAGATTAGTAAGCAAAAAAGACCAGATTTTAATTTTAAAATTGTTGGTGGAGTTGTTGAATTTATATATAATGCAGATGAATATTCAAAGGATGATTTTAATAAGCTATTATTAAGCTATAAGAATGGATTGAAATATGTAACTATCAATTCAAATATCATAGAGATTAATGATGAATATATGAAGGATATATCTAATATCCTTGATGAGATGGATATTGATAGAATTACAGATAATAAGATTAAATTATATCAAGCATTCTATTTAGCTAATAAATATGAGAAATATTTTACTATTAATGCTGAATTTAATGATTTCTGCCAAGATATGGTTTCATATAATGATATACAAATTAAATTAGATGATAATATATCAAATATCATAAGAGATTATCAAATATCAGGTGTAAAGTGGCTATATACATTATCTAAATATGGATTTGGTGGAATACTTGCTGATGATATGGGGCTTGGTAAAACATTACAAATCATATCATTAATAAATTTATATAAGCCTAAGAAGCCAGTATTAATTGTCTCACCTACATCATTAATATTTAATTGGGCACAGGAAATTGATAAATTTGCGCCTGGTATTAAATATAATGTTGTATATGATGTTTCAAGACGTAAGGATGATACATCATACTTAGAAGGGTCCGAGGTTATAATTACATCATATGAAACATTAAGAATCAATATCGAGCAATTTAATAAATTATCATATGATATTTGTGTTGTTGATGAAGCACAATTTATTAAAAATCCTGATGCCTTAAAAGCTATTGCTGTTAAGAGTATAGATTCAAGAATCAAGATAGCCCTAACAGGTACACCAATTGAAAATTCACTTCTAGATTTATGGTCAATATTTGATTTCGTACTACCTGGATATTTAGGTACTAAGAATAAGTTCATTAAGAGATATGAAGGATATATGACATCATCTGACCTATTAAAGGATTTAAATAAGAGGCTTCAGCCATTTATGCTAAGAAGATTAAAAACTGATGTTCTTGATCTTGAGCCTAAGATAGAAAGTATTTCATATTCTCATATGTCACCATCTGAGCTTGATTTATATAATTCATATTTAGTTGATGCTAAGAAGGAACTTCTTGATTCTAACTATAAGATGAGTCATATTTTAAGTATTATAACTAGATTAAGGCAAATTGCCTGTGAGCCAAGAATATTCCTTGATAATTTAGGTGATTTAAAGAATTCTAAGATGGATTTACTTCTTGAAATTATTGAAGAGAAGATTACAGATAATCATAAGATATTAGTATTCTCTCAATTCGTTTCAATATTTAAATATATTAAGGAAAGACTTGAGAAGAAGGGTATTAAATATTTAGAATTAACTGGTCAAACTAAGACAGTTGATAGAGCTATACTTGCAGATAAATTCAATAATGATGATGATGTTATGGTATTCTTGATTTCTCTTAAGGCTGGTGGTACAGGACTTAATTTAACAAGTGCTGATACTGTAATACATTATGATCCATGGTGGAATAACGCAGTTATGAATCAAGCTACAGATAGAGCGTATAGAATTGGACAGGAAAGAATTGTTCATGAGATTAAGCTTGTTGCGGCTAATACTATTGAAGAGAAGATTATTGAGCTTCAGGAGAAGAAGAAATTCTTATTTGATAGTGTTATATCAGAGGATGATATTGTTAAGAAGCTTACAATTGATGATATTAAGGAGTTATTTAGATGAGATATTTAGTATTTTCTGATTTACATGGTTCAATTAAATATGCTAAAAAGATCATAGAAGAATTTCAAAGTGGTAATTATGATATGATGCTATGCCTTGGTGATATATTATATCATGGACCAAGAAATGATATTCCTGAGGAATATAATCCAAAGGAGGTTATAAAGCTTCTTAATTCATATAGTGATAAGATTATTTCTGTTAAAGGAAATTGTGATGCTTATGTTGATGAGATGGTTTTGAATTTTAATTTATATGATGAATATGAATTTATGCTAGATAATAAAAGAATTATAATGACACATGGTCATATTATTAATCCTGATAAGCATTTAAATGTAGAAAATGCTGTAATATTATATGGTCATAGTCATGTATATAAAAGTGATTTTATAGGTAATTCTTTGTACTTAAATCCTGGAAGTACAACGATTCCAAAAAATAATACGCAAAATTCATATGCTGTTTTAGACAAAAATGCATTTATTGTATATGATTTTAATAAAAAACTATTACTTAAGGAAGATTTGTAATATAATATATTACATGGAGGATATAAAAATATGAGTGGGTTTTTTGGAGTAGCTTCAAAAAATGATTGTGTATTTGATTTATTTTTTGGAGTTGATTATCATTCACATTTAGGTACTAGAAGAGGAGGAATGGCTGTCCTTACTGATAAGGGTATTGATAGAGCTATTCATAATATTGAGAATTCTCCTTTTAGGACAAAGTTTGAAAATGATGTTAATAATATGAAAGGTAATATGGGTATCGGTTGTATTTCTGATTATGAGCCTCAGCCTCTAATCGTAAGAAGCCACCATGGTACATATGCAATCGCAACTGTTAGTAAGATTAATAATATTGATGCGATTGAAAAAATATTATTAGAAAATGGTACATCTCATTTTATGGAGATGAGCAGTGGTGAAATTAACGCAACTGAGCTTGTTGCGGCTATGATTAATCAAAAGGATAATTTAATTGATGGTATCAATTATGCATTAGAGCTTGTTGATGGATCGCTTACTTTAATGATTTTAAATGAAAAGGGAATCTATGTCGCAAGAGATAAGGTTGGAAGAACTCCAGCTGTTATCGGACATAGAGATGATGGATATTGTATTTCATTTGAATCATTTGCATATCTTAATTTAGGATATAAGGATTATAAGGAGCTTGGACCTGGAGAAGTTTGTATTGTTACACCTGAAGGTGTAAGAACACTTGTTAAGCCAGGTAACAAGATGAGAATTTGTACATTCCTATGGGTATATTATGGATATCCATCTTCATCATATGAAGGACTTAGCGTTGAGAAGATGAGATATAATTGTGGTAAATATATGGCTATGCGTGATAAGAACTCAAATATGCCTAAGCCAGATTGTGTTGCAGGTGTACCTGATTCTGGTATTGCACATGCTGTTGGATATTCTAATGAATCACATGTTCCATTTGAAAGACCATTTATTAAATATACACCAACTTGGCCAAGAAGCTTTATGCCTACAATTCAAAGTAAGCGTAATCTAATAGCTAAGATGAAGCTTATTCCTGTTCATGATTTAATTGATGGAAGAAAGCTATTATTAATTGATGATTCAATTGTTCGTGGAACACAATTAAGAGAAACTACTGAATTTTTATATCAAAGTGGAGCCAAAGAGGTTCACATTAGATCAGCTTGTCCACCATTATTATATGGATGTAAATATTTAAATTTCTCAAGATCAACATCAGAAATGGATTTAATAACTCGTCGTGTTATTGCTCGTCTTGAAGGAGAAGTAACTGATGAAATTATTAAGGAATATGTTAATCCAGATGGAGAAAAATATAAAAAGATGGTTGATGAGATAAGAAAGCAACTTAATTTCACAACACTTCAATTCAATAGAATTGATGATTTAAAGAAGGCTTGTGAAATTGATCCTGAAAAATTATGTACATATTGTTGGGATGGTAAAGAATAATGGTAGAGCAAAGTATACAATATAGATACGATACTCAGCTTCTTATTGAAGGTGAGAATTTATCTGAGGATGAAATATCAGAATATTTTACAACTCATTTTAAGGGGGACTGCTTACTAGCAGTTGGTGATGATGAATTAATTAAGATTCATTTTCATACAAATGAGCCTTGGCTAGTTTTAGCTTATTGTAGAACTTTAGGTGAAATATATGATATTGTCATTGAAGATATGGATAGACAATCTAGAGGATTAAAAGGATAAAATATATGAGGGCAGTTAATAAATTGCCCTTTTTTTATTCCTTTTGTTGATATTTATGTTATAATTTTATTAAAGGGGGAATGTGACTATGCAAGAAAAGCTAGTTAAATGCCCTAAGTGTGGAAATTCAAATTTATACAATATTTACAATATTATTGATGTAGATAAAGAGTATTATCTAAGAAAAGAAGTTTTAAATCAATCAATATTTAAATATGAATGCAAATGTGGATATAAAACACAGATGTTTTATCCAACGTTATATAAGAATCTTAGTAAGAATTTTATGGTAGAATTTGCATCAAAATCTGATGCATCCAGATTTAAAAATAGTCTTGATTCCTTTGGAATACCTGATACTAATTTTATATTTAGAATTGTTACAAGACCATTTGAGCTTACAGAGAAAATATTAGTATTAGAATCTGGATATGATGATAGAATTATCGAAATATTAAAGGAAATGATTCTAGCATCTACAACAGATAAAAAAATATCTTATTTGATTTTTGCACGTGATAAAGAGATTGAATACACTTTTTTATGTTTAGATGAAAATAATGTTGCGAAGGCAATGATTCCTTTTAGAAAGGATTTATATGATTCTGTTTATGATATGTTTTATTCTAAATTAAATGATAATACATATGTTATTGATCAGGATTGGGCAAGAGAATTTTTATGTGAGGTTAATGTATGACATACGAAGAATTTTTTGATAAATTTTGTGAAGAAAATAATGAATATAAGGATAAGGATTATTCAGTATATGATTATTCAAAGGATGAATTTGATTTGATTGTATCTGGTAAGAAGGTAAGCGAATATTCTTTATATGATTCATATATTAAATATAAGGAGCCTCTTCCTGTTGTAGGTGATGTCGCAGTAGTGGTATCAGATGATTCTATGTGTATTATTGAAAATACTAAGGTAGAATTAGTTCCAATTTCAAGAATAAAGGATAAGAAGACGCTTGAAGAGGAAGCAGCAGATGATGAAATAAATCTTTGTGATGAATCAATCGTTGTGGTTGAAACATTTAAAGTAATAAAAAAATAAAGGAGTGGGATTAAAGTGAAAGCAGTTAGACAAATTTTTAGAGATGTATTATTAATTGAGCCAAATACTGAGCCAGATGATCGTGGAATCATTTCAGTTAGATATTCTGAGGATGATTATAATGATATGAAAATTGATGGCGTTTTTGTTGAAGAAAGAGTATATACTGCTTTTAAAAAAGCTTCAATGTTTGGTATTTATTATCAGGATGAGCCATATCAACAAAATAAAATTATTTATTGTCAAAGAGGTTCTGCGATGATATATGTTGTTGATTTTGATAAGAATTCTCCAACATTTAAGGAATGGATTTGTATTGAAATTGATGATATTGATAAAAAGCAGGTTTATATTCCATCAAATTATGGATATGCTTTCCTATCAATGGAAGATGATAGTGAAATTGTTGTAAAGGCTGATGAATATAATACTGACGGATATTTCAGAGTTGTAACATATCTTGATAAGAACATTGCACTTGAATTCCCATTTAGTGATATTATCTCTGTTTATAAGGAAAAGCAAGCACCTACTTTAAGAGATTAGGAGTGATAGGATGAAGATATCCGAGTCTTTTTTAAGGACTGCAAGTGAGCAAATGCTTAATAATAATATGTTTTTTTCATATGATGTTTTATCAAAAAAACTATGCTTAATTTATAAGGGAGAATACCTTGTTTATAATGATATGGTTGATTTTGAAAAATTAAACCTTGAGGTTGATGATGAAAATATAGAAATTGTTAAGAAATTTGATAAGCTTGCGGTTATGTCTTGTTCAAGTGAACAAGTAAGCTTTAAAGCTAAATATAAAGGAATTGATAGAGTTTTTTTAATTGAAACATTTCCTAGAAATGATTTAGATGATACTGTTTATGGAATGGTTAAGAATTTAACTAATTTACTTCTTGAAAATGATAGATTTATTGAGCTTAGTAAAAAGGATTCTCTTACTGGCTTATATAACAGAACATACATTGAGGAATATGTTGATGAATTAATAAAAACTGAATCTTTTTTCTTATTTGCAATGATTGATATTGATTTCTTTAAGGATATCAATGATTCATATGGACATATTATTGGTGATAGCGTCTTAGAAGAGGTTGCGAAGGGACTAATGAATGTTGCTGTCAATGGTCGTGTTGGAAGAATTGGTGGAGATGAATTCCTAGTAATTATTCCATATAATCATATACTTGAGCTTAAAGATAAAAGAATGTTTGCTCAGGATGTAAAAAATGTTTTTAGAAATTTAAGAAATTCTAAAATAAATACAGGAGCAATTACATCAACAATTGGTATATGTGCATATCCATTTGATGGACTAAATTTTGAAACATTATATGCAAATGTAGATAGAGCACTATATAGAGGTAAGGCTAAAGGAAGAGATTGCTTTATAGCATATACACCAACTCTTCATTATGGAATTGATACAAAGGAGCCTTTATCACATGGGGCTGAATTCCAGGATCAAATTATTGATTTTTCAATATTTGCAAATAATATTTTGAATTCAATTTTAAATAATAGAACTATGGATAATATTGTTAGCAAATTTAATTTAGTTGCTAATTATTTTAAGGGTAATCGTATTACATTATTTGAAAGAAAGGGTAATAGCCTAGATATTAAATATATGTGGTCTGATGATGAGCATAACGATATTGAGCCTATTTCTATTAGCGATTTTAGAGAATTTTATGACGAGCTTGAAAATGGAATGATTGTTGTAAATGATTTATTTGACTATAAGATAAATAGAGAACCACCAATCAATGTTCCATATGATCATGGCTCATTTGTGTTTGTTCCTGTAGGGACAAATAGACTTTTAGATGTATTTTTCTGTATTGAAATCATCGGCGCAAGAAACATTTGGAATAAGAATACACTTTCAAATTTAAAAATCATCGCAACATTCTTATCTAATTTCTATCAAAGAGGTTAATATGGAAGTAGTTGTTGGTGGAATATATAAGCATTTTAAAGGAAATAAATATAAGGTTTTATGTATTGCCATAAATAGTGAGGATTTAAGAAAAGAAGTTATTTATCAAGCTTTATATGGTGATAATTTAATATATGCAAGAGATTATGAAATGTTTATAAGTGAAGTTGATAAGAATAAATATCCTGATGTAATGCAGAAATATAGATTTGAGCTTGTGGAGGAATAATTATGATTTTAGATTTATTTAAACTTGATGGTAAGGTTGCGGTTGTAACTGGAGCTAATACTGGTCTTGGACAAAAGATGTGTGTTGCGCTTGCTGAGGCTGGCGCAAAGGTTGTTGGAGTAGCAAGAAGATCTTGTGAAGAGACTAAGGCTTTAATTGAGGATGGAAAATTCTTTGAGGTTATTGCTGACCTATCAGACTTATCAAAAGCAGAATATATAATTGATGAAGCAATTAAAATTGCTGGTTCAGTTGATATTCTTGTAAATAATGCAGGTGTTATTTTAAGAGAAAGTGCACTTAATGTTAAAATTGAGGATTTTGATTATGTTCTTAATGTTAATCTTAAGATGCCATTCTTATTATCACAGCAGGTTGCACGTCGTGCTGTAGCCTTAGAAAAGCCTGCAAAGATTATTAATATAGCATCTATGCTAAGCTTCCAAGGTGGAATTAATACTATATCATATACTGCATCTAAGCATGGTATATTAGGTATTACAAAGAATTTAGCTAATGAGTGGAGTAAATATAAGATTAATGTAAATGCTATTGCGCCTGGATATATGGCAACAAATAATACACAAGCACTTCGTGATGATGAGGATAGAAGTCAACAAATACTTGGAAGAATTCCAGCTGGTAGATGGGGACTTAATGATGATATGATGGGTGCGGTTGTATATTTAGCATCTAAAGCATCTGATTATGTATTTGGTGAAACATTACTTGTTGATGGAGGATGGATGGCAAGATAATGAAAAGAGGAGTAATATTTGATTTAGATGGTACTCTAATTGATTCTATGCCATTTTGGAATAGCCTTGGAGAAAGGTATTTAAAATATATCGGTATTGTTGATAAGGATATCGATAAAGAGACATATAATATGACCATTGAAGAAGCTGCTTCATATATGAAGCATAAACATAATTTGAATGAATCAGTTAGTTATATAAGACTTCAAATTAATTGCTTAATAGAGGAACAATATTTTAAAAAGCTTACATTAAATGAAGGAGTTTTAGAATATATAGAATATTTATATGCTCATAATTATAAATTAATTGTTGCGACTGATACACCTAAACCACTCGCACAAGCAGTGCTTAAGAAGAATGGTGTATTAGATTATTTTATTGATGTAATTACTACTATAAAGGTTAAACAGGATAAGAGTAGACCAGACATTTATGATTATTGTGTTCTAAGAATGGGTCTTTCAAAGGATGAGGTAGTAGTTATTGAAGATGATGATAAGGCGATTGAAACATTAAAGAATGCATCTTATGATGTGATTGGATTTAAAACTGATGCATCATATTATAGAATTGATTCATTCAAGGATGAAATCGCATATAAAATGCTTGAAAAATTAATTTAATCATAATATAATGTTAATGTTTATGAGGAGAATAAAATTATGATTAAGACAAATGATTTAAAAAATGGTGTCGTAATTGAATACGATGGAAAATTAATGCAAATTATTGAATTTATGCATGTACTACAAAATAAGGTAGCTTATGTTCGTGTTAAGATGAAGGATCTAAGAACAGGAACAGTTACTGAAACAGCACTTAAGGGTTCAGATTCTGCATTCAAGAGATGTTTTATTGACCGTAAGGATATGCAATATCTTTATAATTCAGGAGATGCATATGTATTTATGGATCAAGAAACTTATGAGCAAATTGAAATTCCAGCTGAAAGATTAAACTGGGAAAAGAATTTCCTAAAGGATGGACAAGTTGTTCAAGTAGTTTCATATGAAAACGAAATTCTAACAGTTAATTTACCTGATAAGCTAGAATTTGATATCGTTGATACAACTCCAGCTGTTAAAGGTGATTCAACATCTCGTAAAAAAGCAGTTATTGAAACAGGATATGAGCTTCAAGTACCAGTATTTATTGATAATGGTGAAAGAATCGTTGTTTCAACAATTGATGGATCTTACGTATCAAGAGCTTAATTTATTAGTGGGTAGTATATGCTACCCACTTTTTATATTTAAGGAGATGATATTATGAAAAAAGTGATTAATGAATTTAATGAGATTGATGTCTATATTGGAGAAAATGGTCTTTATTATGATTCTGAAAATAAGAATTTAAGCTATTTATCCAAAATAGAAATTAATGATATTGATTCCTTAGAGGAAGAAATGTCAAAGAAAAGATCAACTCAATTTATTTTAGGTAAAACCTATGATTGCTATCCAAGAATTGAAACAGATGAAAATAGAACAAGACATGTTTTAGAGCTTATTGATAAATATAAGCATGGAGTAACAATTTATACAAAATCAAATATTATCCTTAAAGATATTGATTTATTAAAATCAATTGCTTCCCATTCTAAGGTTGTAATAATGATTCAGATGAATACGACAAATGAGGCTGATTCACAAAAGGTAAATGGAGTAAGCTTTATTGATAAATTGAAATTATTAGAAGAAATAAAAGGATATGATTTTGAGATTGGATTTAATGTATCTCCAGTACTTCCATATATTTCTGATGATATTAATAATTTTGAGGAGCTTATTGATTTAGCTGTTAAATATAATATCTCATATTTCTTATATAGATCATCATCAGTAATTATTAACAATAAAAATAAGGAAGCAGTATATTCAATTCTTGATAGTCATTATTTTGGACTTCGTTCAAAATATGATGCGATTAGACAGGAATCATATGTAATATCCTCTCCTAAGCAAGCAATGCTTGATAATTATGTAAGAGATATCATTGCTGGAACCAATATTTTATATGATCCAAATGAAATTTTATCAAAGATAAATTCTTATAGTAAAAAGCATAAGCAAATGTCAATTTTTTAGGTAAAACATTGAATATGTTTTATTGATGCGATATAATTAAATTGTGATATGTATTGGTTTTTGGGGGGTAATAAATATGCCATACGTAAATGCAAAAGATATGCTTGTTAAGGCTATGAAAGGACATTATGCAGTTGGTGCTTTTAATATCAATAACCTTGAATGGACAAAAGCTATTTTAACAACTGCTGAGGAGCTTCGTTCACCTGTAATTTTAGGTGTTTCTGAAGGTGCTAATAAATATATGACAGGATTTGGAACTGTATCTGCAATGGTTCAAGCTATGATTAAGGATTTAAACATAACTGTTCCAGTAGCTCTACATCTAGATCATGGTACATATGAAGGAGCTAAGAAGGCACTAGAGGCCGGATATTCATCAATTATGTTTGATGGTTCTCATTATGGTTTAGAGGAAAACCTAGAGAAGACTCGTGAAATCGTTGAGCTTTGCCATGCGAAGGGTGCATCTGTTGAAGCTGAGGTTGGAACAATCGGTGGAGAAGAAGATGGAGTTATCGGACGTGGTGAGGTCGCTGATCCAAATGAATGTAAATTATTACAGGATACAGGAATTGATTTCTTAGCTGCAGGAATTGGAAATATTCATGGAAAATATCCTGATAACTGGCAAGGTCTTGATTTTGAGGCATTAAAAGCTATTAAGGCTAAGGTTGGAGATATTCCACTAGTATTACATGGTGGAACAGGTATTCCTGAAGAACAAATTAAAAAGGCTATTTCTCTTGGAGTTGCGAAAATAAATGTTAATACTGAATGTCAATGGTATTTCCAAAGAGCAACTAGAAAATATATCGAAGAGGGTAAGGATCTTGAGGGAAAAGGATTTGACCCTAGAAAATTACTAGCTCCTGGATATGAAGCAATCAAAGAAATCGTTAAGATTAAGATGGAAATGTTTGGTTCTATAGGAAAAGCTGATTAATGGAATACAAAATTTTATATGAAGATAATCAGGTGATTGTTGTATTCAAGCCACAAGGTATTTTATCTCAAGGTGATGGTACTACATCACCTGATATTCTTTCTATGTTAAAGAAATATATAAAAGAGAAATACAATAAGCCAGGAGAAGTTTATTTAGGATTAGTTCATAGGCTAGATAGAAATACAAGTGGTGTAATGGTCTTCGCAAGAACATCTAAGGCTGCGAATAGATTATCAGATGATATAAGAGAGCATAGATTATTTGAAAAGAATTATATTGCTGTTGTTGAAGGAAAAACTGATAATAGCGGTGAGCTAATCAATAACATTTATTGGGATGAAAAACTAAAAAAATCCTTTGTTTCTAATAAAAAAGAAGCAAAGGAAGCTAAATTATCATATGAATTAGTTGATTATAAGGATAATAAGTCATATGTTAAAATTAAATTATTTACAGGTCGTCATCATCAAATAAGATGCCAGTTCTCACATATTGGTCATCCAATTTATGGGGATGTAAAATATGGAAGCACACATAAGATTGGAAATTCATATGCATTATGTGCATACAAGCTTAAATTTATACATCCAACCCTAAAGGAAGAAATGTCGTTTGAATATATAGATGATGATAAATTATTTGATAATTTTAGGAAATAAAAAAGCACTTTTATAGTGGTATAACAAAAGTAGACAAAGGATAAAAAGTCCTAGTCTACTTTTTTGTTTTATAATAAATATATACTTCTTCCTAGGAAGAAACGCGGAGGTGATAAAATGGGAAGACCAAG
>AUXO015586267.1_pt1 | contig 13658 bp, 11 predicted proteins | sample 768731 | NCBI WGS metagenome assembly AUXO01 (sample SAMN02715735, study PRJNA202380) | gut metagenome | biome: sheep rumen | host: Ovis aries | place: New Zealand: Palmerston North
TTTTCCCTTAGTTCCAAGATTTGTTTTTTATACTGTATTTCCTTGGTTGTTTCGCCTACAAGATACAAGTTAATGTAAATTGAACCTATCAATAAGATAGTTAAAATTGCTAATACTAAATTCTTCATCGTTAATGTGTTTTATCTTTGTTATTATTCTCTATTAATAAATATATAGATTAAAAAAAAAGTTCTCTATTTTTTGAAGTTTTTTTTTAAAATTCCCCTACTTTTTTGTAGTAGGGGAATTGGAAAGAATAATAAACGAATGATATTTAGTATTAAAATAACCTTATCATTTCAAATTTTTTATAGTTAAACTTTAAGAACCTTACATTGCAAATATATAAAAAATATTTGAGACTTCCAAATTTTTAGATGGGAAATTTTTCAAACCTTGCTGATATTAATTTTCTTACTAGATTGTCTTTGGTTTCAATGTCTATATATCCATTATTGTACTTATCTATAATGTAAAGACTTGCTTTATTTGACAATTCTAGTGATTGGTTTGCACTTGGTATTACCATTTCAACGTATCTTTTAACCAAGTCTTCACACTTCTGTTTAACAGTATCATCTAGTTTTTCTGTTCTGTCATTTGTAAAACTTCTTTTTTCTACTTTTTGTATGTATGTAGGAAATACACTAGCAGTTTCAATCACATTACCATCTAATTCTATTGGTTTAACATCTTCAACTGATTCTTCACTTGGTGATTCTGCAATTTCCACTTCACTTTCATCACTTATAAAGTCAAATTCGTGTTCTGGCTCTTTACATTCCTTTAGTCTCTTAATATCAATGTTGTTGTCTTTCAACTCGTCAAATGTTAGAGGACAGTCCTCTGGAACTTCCGTTTCATCGTCCTCGGGCTGTGTCATTTCCTCTGTGATGGCTGGATTTGATGTTTCTAGACCCACAGGAGCGTTTTCTCCCTCATTGCTTGGTATTTCCTCACTGACGATATTTTGAACCTCTGTAGGCTCTGGAATTACCTCTTCACTTGAACTGTCAATTGCAGTTGCAGCTGTGTAAGTTACTTTAAAGTTACTATCTTTTCCGTAATCAAGTGTATTGATGTAGAAGCCATCATTGTCAACTATTGACTTGAAGTTAAATTTATTATATTCTTCAAATTTTTCTGTATTAACTCTATACTTTATGAGGTTCTTTTTGCTTTTGGTTAATTCAATTCTAGTTGAGATTAAACCATTTCTGTAAAGGGTTTCTAGACAAACTGATGTTAGGTTTTTACCAAGTCTGAAATACTCTTGCAATTCTTGGTTAGAAATACTAAAATAACCGTCAGCGTCAGCAAAGATACTAGATAAGTGCAATAAGACTATCAAACAGTTTCTTAAATTAGTGTCTAAACAGTAAAATAGGTTTGTAGGAACAGCAATAAAACTGTATGCGAGTTTCTTAAAAGTTTTTTCCATAATTGTTTTTTTCATTTGAATCGTTATTTTTAAAAGGGGAGGCTACTAACAAATGAAAAAAACCTTTATCAATTGGTGTAGCCTCCAATCCTTGTTTCTATATATAAATATCTTGAATTTTTCAAAACTTCTCATTCTGGAGAAACTTTTTTTTCAAAATATTGGTATTTTTTTCCTTTCTGTATAAAATATAATAGAATCTAGGAGAATTTCAAGACCTAGGAGCATATTTTTTTAATTTTTTTATCGGAAACACCAGCCTTGATGGTGGTGGTGTTTCTCGTTTTTTTAAAATGATTTTTTCTTTCTTTTTAAAGTTACTTCTATAGAAGTATCTTTTTTTCTTTCTTTTATTTTATATTATTATATATTAAACAAGATTCTTTTTATAAGAATCTTGTTATATTATATATATTATATTATTATATATTACTAAATATAATATTATATATAACGCGCACACGCACGTTAGGATTATTTTTTAAACCTACTTCTAGGTTTTTGAGTTCAATTATATGATTTTTGAATGTAATTTATTAAAATCCTTGGTTTAAAAAGGACATTATAAAAAGAAAATATTGTTTAATTTAAAAATTAAACTTCAATCCTAGTATAGGATTATTTTTTAAACCTAGTATTGGGAATTTAAATTAATTTTATTGATTTTTTTAAATAAAACATTATATTTATAATAAATAACAAACGAAAAAAACTAATATTTTATGAAAGTAAAAGATTTTTTAAATTGGAGGGATAACAATTATATTCCATTTGTTTCTAAGAATATCAATAGGAATAAATTTTTAGTATGCAATTGGATTGAATTTCAAGATTCATTTTTTAAGCCTATCAAAATTTCTAAAGAGAATTTTAATGAATGGTTGGAAAATACACCAAGATATATTAAGAAGTGGTTTAAAGAGAATCCAAGAATAGTAAAAATATACTATATAGAATCTAGAATTTGTGAACTAATTAGGAATAGAAGATACATAAATAAAACAAAAGAGGATGCAGAATTAAAAAGAAAAAAGTTAATAAGTAATGCTACTCAATCAGAATTGTATTTTAAGCAATATCTAGATGAAAATAAGATAGCATATAAGTTCCAAGAAATTATATATATTAAAGATGAATTTGGTATAGTTAGTAACTATTACATTGTGGACTTTTTAATTGGTAATACTGTTATTGAAATTGATGGCGGTTATCACCTCAAGAGAATACAGATAGTTAAGGACAAAATTAGAAGCAATGAACTAGAAAAAATGGGATTTAGAGTTGTCAGAATAACAAATGAAGACGTTAGTAAATATTACAAGAAAATGGCTTTATAGTCATTTTCTTTTTTTTTACTTTTCAATTTTCAAATATATTTATTTAAAAAAAGAAGAAATGAAAAACACTTATAAAGAATTTAGTTTACCAACTGCAAAGTATCTAAACGCAGTAGAAAACTACCTAAAGACAAAATACGGTGCAGTTAAAGATGAATGGAAGCAACCATTAATAATGTTGGCAAATAATGTTGAAATGTATTACCAATGTGCGGATATTATTAAAAGGGATGGTTTAATAGTAACGGCAAAAAATGGCTATCCTTCAAAAAACCCAGCAATATTAATTCAAATTGAAGCACAAAAACAAATAAATAAACTATTAGATTGTTTTGGACTAACACCAAAGGCAGCAGCAAAGATTAATCTAGTAGATGAAGATGATGATAATTTAAAAGATTTATTAGGTGATTAAAGAACTTGAAACAAAATACGGTGTATCTTACAAATATATTGAATATCCTATAAAGGTAGTTAATAATGAGATATTGGCTTGCAACTATATCAAACTTAGTTGCAAGCGTTATTTATCTTGGTTTGAAAAGGATGATAGATATTTCGACCCAAAAGCAGTTGACAAGGTTGTTAACTTTGCAGCACATTTAAAACACTCTAGCGGAAAATATAATGGTAAACCTTTTATATTGTCAGATTGGCAATTTTGGATAGTATGTGCAATGTATGGTTTTAAGTGGAAAAAGAATAATTTAAGGTGTATAAGAACAGCGCATATAGAATTAGCTAGAAAAGGCGGTAAAAGTTCACTAGTTTCAATGTTGGCTTTATATCACCTTTGTGCAGATGGTGAAGGGGAAGCCCAATGTATATTTGCAGCAAATTCAGCAGCACAAGCACAACTTTGTTTTACAATGGCAAAAAACTATATAAGTACATTTGACACCAAAGGGAAATATTTTAAACAGTATAGGAGCGAAATACGATACCCAAGAACAAAATCTATATTAAAGGTAGTAAGTGCAGACGCTAGTAGATTGGATGGTTTAAACTGTAGTTTCTTTTGTTGTGATGAAATGCACGAAGCAGATGGCACAGTTTGGAACGTTTTAGATAGTTCTACAGGATTCAGAGAACAACCAATGGCAGTTGCAATTAGTACCGCAGGCTTTCATTTAGAAGGTTTTTTTTATCAGATGCGACAAAGTAATATTGAAGTACTATATGACAAGTTGCAAAATGATTCATTATTTGTTGCAATTTACACAATGGATGATGATGATGATATAGAAGATAGTAGCCTATATAAGAAGTGTCAACCAAACTTAGATATAACTGTAAAACGTGAATATATGGAACAACAGCTATTAAACGCTAAAAACAATCCGTCTTTGTTTACCAATTTTAAAACTAAAATACTAAATATCTGGTGCGCTTCTGCTGTTGGCGAATGGATTCCAAGCGAATATCTTTTAAAATGTTCAGAGAAAGTAAACTTAGAAGATTATACACACAATGTTTGTTATATTGGTTTAGACCTATCAAGCGTTTCTGATATGACAGCAATAAGTGTTTTAATATTTGATAATATCAATCAGAAGTATATCTTTAAGAACTTCTATTATTTGCCACAAACAGCACTACAAGAAAGCCCAAATAGGGAAAAGTATAGGGTATGGTATGAGCAGAAATACTTAAACTTAACAAGTGGTAATGTAGTAGATTACGAATATATTTTAAACGATATACAAAAGATAAACAAGATTATCCAAATACAAGCAATCAGTTATGATAGTTGGCAATCCACAGCACTTATTATTAAGCTAACAGAACTTGGTTATAACTGTGTTCCTTTTTCACAGTCTACAGGGTCAATGAACAGAGCGGCACGACACTTGGAAATGATAAGCAGAAACGACCATTTAATAATAGATGATAATCCAATAACAAGATGGATGTTTGCAAACTGTGAAATAAGAGAAGATTATAACAATAATATAAAGCCTATCAAGCGCAATAAAAACAGTGAAAATAAAATAGATGGAGTTGCAGCAATGTGTGACGCACTAGGTCACTATTTAACTGAGGTTCATTATGATAATTGCATTATTTAAGCAAGTGAAAAATCACTTGCTTATTTTTATTATTTTTTTAATCTTGAAACTATTTATCTATAAATAACTAACTAAGAAAAAAGGATAAGATAAATGAAATTTTTTGGAAATGGTTTGGGATGGAGTGGAAACCAAGCAAAAGAAGAAAAACGTGAACTTACTTATGTAAATTGTAATGCTAGTGGCGCTTTACCTTTTTTCCCTTTTAATCATCAAAATTCAGCAATGAATTTGAGTGCAGTGTATAGAGCAGTTGAACTTATTAGTAATTCAATTGCCACACTACCAATAAAGATTTTAATTAATGATGAAAGCGGAAAAAATGAAGCAGACAAACACCCACTTAATTACGTCTTTTCAGACCGTAACGCAAACAATCTATTAAACAAGTTCACAATGATGAAGTTATTAGTGCAATCTGTACTTTTAAGGGGTAACGGTTTTGCACTGGTTGAACGTGCAGCAGATGGCACAGTAAAGGGTTTAAGATACCTAGAAACTAATGATGTTATTATTAATTACGACAAAGTAAAGAATACACTTTATTATGATGTACCTTTTATTAAGAAACGTGTAGACCCTAAAGATATGTTACACTTTGTAATGTTTTCTTATGACGGTATTAAAGGCTTGTCAGTGCTTCAAAATGCAGCAAGAAGTCTTGGTATAGCACAAGCTAGTGAAAACGCTGCAAAGGCTTTCTTTGATAACGGTATGATGATTAACGGTATCTTGAAAGTTCAAGGTCCTGTAAGTCAACAGCAAAGGGAAGATTTAAGAGCAGCTTGGAATGAAACATATACAGCCAATGGTAGTGGTATTGCTGTACTGCAGGGAAATATGTCTTATGAACCCGTCCAACTTTCAGCAAAAGAAAGTCAGATGTTAGAGAGCAGACAGTTTAGTGTAACAGACATTGCAAGATTCTTTGGAGTAAGTCCTGTATTATTGGGTGACTTGTCAGCAAAGACCAATTTAAACACTTTTGAAGCCTTGCAAAATGACTTCTTAGTACATTGTTTGCAGCCTTATATAGTAATGATTGAAAACGAGTTTAATAAAAAACTACTAAAGCCAACTGAAGATAATTTAAATATAATCTTGGAGACAAACGAAATACTAAGAACTGATAAGGCAGCACAAAGTAGTTATTATTCAACACTTATTAATAGTGGTGTACTGTCAATTAATGAAGTGAGGAAAGAAATAGGATATAATGGTATTGGTGAAGACGGTGATAAACACTATTTGATGTTTAACGACGCTTCAAAAGCTTCTATTAGTAATGATGTAAATGATAAAGATAACGAAGTTAAAGAAGATAATGAATAATGAAAAGAGTAAAAAATTCAGATATTAAATTTAAGCTAGACCAAAAGGCAATTAAAGTTTCAGATTTTTCTATTAAGTTTTATACAGTTGATTCTGTTAACTTCTTTATCGAACTTACTCAAGATGATGTTGTAGAAGTTGAACGTGAAGCAACAATAGAAGATGAAGATATAATTAGAAGTGGGGGAACTAAAGTAACAGACTACTATCTAAAATTAGATTGGCACAATCTGAAAAATATTGGTAATGGTGTACTTAGATTTAGGTGCATTAATAACGTTGCAGATGATGGTTTTTATGATAAACAATATAATAGACTTGTTGAAAGAACAACACAGTATTATATTGATACTGTTGAAGTAGACCCAGAGGACAAAAGAAATTATGCGGATTTAATTGCAGACGTTGATGAAAAAGTAGATGCAGAAATTTCACGTGCAACATCTGCTGAAACTGATTTAAACACATCACTTGTTAACGAAATATCAAGGGCTACAAATAAGGAAAACGACCTATCAGACCTTATAGCAGCACTAAGACAAGATTTAACTGAAGAAAGTGAAGTAAGAAGTAGTGCAGACACTTCTATTAGAAATTCTTTAAATACTGAAATAGATAGGGCAATCAGTGCTGAAACTGATTTGTCTATTGCCATCAATGAAGAAACGTTAAGGGCTACAAATAAGGAAAACGACATAACAGACCTTATAACAGGACTAAGAAAAGACTTAACGGATGAAAGTGAAGTAAGAAGTAGTGCAGATACTTCTATTTGGAATGCTATAAACGCTGAAAAAGTACGTGCAATCAGTGCTGAAACAAAAATAGCTAATGATTTAGCAGCAGAAACAACACGTGCAACAAATGCTGAAAGTGCAATTACTTCTAATCTTAATAATGAAGTATCAAGGGCAATAGCTAAAGAGAATGAAATAACGGCTACAATGGCTTCAAATTATAGTGCCCTTACAACAGCACTATCTAACGAAATAACACGTGCAGAAGGTCAGGAAACAGCCTTAAATACGAAAATAGATGCAGAAACAGAAAGAGCAACAACCGCAGAAAATGCTTTAAGTGCTGCAATTGATACCAAGTTAAGTATAAGTGATTTTAATACTTATTCAGCCAACACAGAAACAAAGATAGATAACGCAGGTGGTTTTATAAAAGTAATAAATCCAAGTGCAGATACAAAGGTAGGACTTGTTAATAAGTTATCACAGTATTATGATACAAATATTGGCAAGGGTGCAGTGATTGAAGGTGATGGTAATGAGTATAACGGTACTACTTATAATATAGTTGCAAGTGGTGATTATTCTCACGCTGAAGGAAGTACCTCAAAAGCAAATGGTAAAAGTTCACACGCTGAAGGAAGCTATACAACAGCTAGTGGTTTTGCTTCTCACGCTGAAGGCACTAGTACAACAGCAAGTGGCGATTCTTCACACGCTGAAGGTATGAATACAAAAGCTTTTGGTAATTATTCTCACGCTGAAGGTATGAATACAACAGCAAGTGGTTATTCTTCTCACGCTGAAGGAGTCAGCACAAAAGCAAGTGGTGATTATTCTCACGCTGAAGGAGGTGACACAGAAGCAAATGGTAATTATTCACACGCTGAAGGTATGAATACAAAAGCAATTGGTGAACGTTCCCACGCTGAAGGTAATTATACAAAAGCAATTGGTGAACGTTCACACGCTGAAGGTAATTATACACAAGCAAATGGTTTTAATTCACACGCTGAAGGAGACCAAACACAAGCAATAGGAAACACTTCACATACTGAAGGACAAAATACAATTGCAATAAATAGTGCAGAACACGCTAGCGGATATTATAACCAAAGTAATAGCGGTGAAACAGCAGCAGATAGAACATTATTTAGTGTAGGAAATGGTTATTATAATTATTCACAATGGAGAGAATACCGCCACAACGCTTTTGAGATTAGGCAAAATGGTGATATATATATTAATGATAAAGCAGGAAACACTGTAAACTTACAAGATGTAATTGACAGTAAACAAGACGCAGGCAATTATGTAAGTGCCACCACTTTTAACGCTTATTCTTCAAAAACTGATAATGAACTAAATGCCAAATTAAATATAAGTGACTTTAACGCTTATTCAGCTAATACAAAAACATTAATTGACAGTAAACAAGATACACTTGTAAGTGGTAGTAATATTAAAACCATCAATAACACTTCAATATTAGGTAGTGGAAATATTACAATTGAACAAATTCAATCAGATTGGAACGAATCAGATTCTAGTAAGTTAAGTTATATAGAAAACAAACCTTTTGGAGAAACTAGCGGTTTTGTAAATATATTTGAAAATAATAGTTTTTCATTAGTACAATGTGGACAATATAATTACGGTGCTTTGAATGGTAGTTTAAGTTTAAGTGAAGAATTAGTTGAAGGCGAAGTATATCAAGTTACGGTTAACGGTAACGATTTTATTTATACTGCTAGTACTTATAATAATATCCTTGGATTAAATTTTTTTGGTAGTCCAGATACAGCTACAGTTACAGTATTTGAAAACAAACTTTATGGTGGCTACAATATTTCTATTCACGAAACTTATTTGAACGGTGAGAATTCTCACGCAGCAATATCAATTTCTAAAAATGGTTATCAGATAGTTCAAATTGATAATAAATATATAAACTATAGTGGTGATACTTATATACAATCACTTGTAACTAGAATTGATAATAAACAAGATTCACTTGTAAGTGGCTCTAATATTAAGACCATTAATAATACTTCAATTCTAGGTAGTGGTAATATTACAATTGAAGGTGGGTTTAAACAAGTAATAAACCCTTCTGCATCTACAAAAGTAGGACTTGTAAATCAGTTGTCAAAATATTATAGTACTAATATTGGAGATGGTGCAGTAATTGAAGGTGATGGATATGAGTATAACGGTACTTCTTATAATATAGTTGCAAGTGGTAGTAACTCTCACGCAGAAGGTAGGGCTACACAAGCAAATGGAGAATATTCTCACGCTGAAGGAAATTATACAACAGCTATAGGAAATAGTTCACACGCTGAAGGAAGATATACACAAGCAAATGGTAATTTCTCTCACGCTGAAGGTGAAGGAACAACAGCAAGTGGGCAATCATCACACGCTGAAGGTGACTATACAAAAGCAATTGGTAATTATTCTCACGCAGAAGGACAAGGTACAAAAGCAAATGGTTATTATTCTCACGCAGAAGGTAATGGAACAATATCAAGTGGTGCTTCTTCTCACGCTGAAGGTTATTATACAACAGCAAGTGGCAGTTGTTCTCACGCTGAAGGAAATTATACAGAAGCAAATGGTGATTATTCTCACGCTGAAGGTAGTAATACAAAAGCAAGTGGTAATTATTCACACGTTGAAGGACAATATACATTTGCAAATGGACATTATTCTCACGCTGAAGGTAAAAATGGTGTTTTTGCTAATGGCGAATCTTCTCACGCTGAAGGATGTACTACACAAGCAAGTGGTGATTATTCACACGCTGAAGGAAATAATACAATAGCAAATAATGTGGCAGAACACGCTAGCGGACAGTATAATGTATCATCAAGTGCTTCAACTACTTTTGGTGACAGTGGCAATACTTTATTTAGTGTAGGTAACGGTACTTCTAACAACGCAAGGCACAACGCTTTTGAAATTAGACAAAATGGTGATATATATTTATCATTGAATGATAACAAAATTAAGTTACAAGATTTGCTAGGGAAAATACAAACGCTTGAAAATGAACTTACAAACCTTAAAAATGGTATAAGTGTAGGAGATTGTTAATTTAATAAGCAAGTGGTAGTCTTGGACTACCATTTGCAACATATTTTGCAGATGGTAAAATATAATAATGACTTAAATTTATATAAAATGGAAAAGGAAATAAGAAATATAGCAAACCAGATTACTAGAGGTTCAGAAGATTCAAGATTAGTTGAAGGTGTTGCAGTTGTATTTAATAGTGATTCACAAGATATGGGATTTATAGAGAGAATCAGCCCAAACGCAATTACACAAGAAACAATTGATAACAGTGATATATTTGTATATCTAGACCACGACCAAGCAAGGGGTGTCCTTGCACGTTCTAGGTATGGAATTGGCAGTTTAACACTATCACTTGCTGAAGACGGTTTGCACTATTCGTTTGAAGCACCTAAGACAGCATTAGGTGATGAATTGCTAAGTTATCTTGAACGAGGTGAAATAAATACAAGTTCATTTGCTTTTTCTTTACCACAAGAAGGTGGTGATAGATGGTACAGAGACGAAAACAACGTACTACACAGAGACATCATAAAGATAGAAAGATTGTATGATTGTAGCCCAGTCTTTCAAGCAGCGTATTTAGCAACAGATGTTCACCACAGAAAACTAGACGATATTAAAGCAAATGATGAAAAATTAGACCTTTTAAAGAAAGAAATTGACTTGTTATAATGAATTTTTTAAAATAACAAACTATTTATAATTAAAAGGCTAACTTATGACTAAACTAGAACTTAAAGAACGTGCTTATAATCTTATTGAAAATGCTAGAAAAGAAGTACGTGAATTAACTGAAGACGAAGTTAAGGAGATTGAGGAAATCAAGGAAAAAATTAAAGAACTTGATGAAGATGTAAAAGAAATAAAAGAAAAGTCTGATGAGGAAGCAAACGAAGTTGAAGATACAGATGCAGATAAAGGTAATGAATCAAAGCCTGATGATGCAGAAGTAGAAGAAACTGAGGATGAAGAAACAGAAGACGAAAAAAGAACAATAACTAATAATAATTCTAATATTAGAAAAATGAATAAGGAATTTAGATTAATCAAAGCTATCCGTGACGTTGCTAACAATCGTTCAATGGATGAAGTAACAAAGGCAGTTGCAAACGCAGGTGCAGAGGAAATGAGAAAAAGCGGTCTTTCTTTTGGCGGTCAGATTCAGTTGCCACTTGAGACTAGAACAATTACAGTAGCTAACGAACACGATGATGTAGTAGAAACTGAGTTTACTAACATTTTAGAGCCATTGAGGGCTAAGAATGTACTTGTAGAAGCAGGTGCAAAGTATCTTACTAACTTGGTTGGTGATGTTCAAGTACCTATTATGTCTGCAACTAATGTTGGTTGGGCAGGTGAAGTATCAGACGCAGCTAGTGGTGACCCTTCTTTTAGCCACGTAACTTTGCAGCCTAAGAGACTTACAGCTTATATTGACCTTTCTAAGCAGTTTATAGCACAGGATTCACTTGCAGCAGAAGCACTTATTAGAGAAGACTTAGTAAAGGCTATTAATAGCAAATTAGAGGCTACTATTTTAGGTTCTGCTAGTGGAGATACCACACAGCCACAAGGAATGTTTAACGCAATCAGTGCAACTTCTGTAGCTTCATTTGCAGATGTATGTGATAAAGAAGCAGACATTGAAGACGCTAACGTTAATGGTGAATGTGTTTATGTTATGAGTAACAAGGCTAAAGCAGCTTTCCGTAATATGGCTAAATCTACTAAGTCAACACAGTTGGTAATGGAGAACGGAGAAATTGACGGAACTAAAGCTATTAACACTTCACACGTTGAAGGTAAAAAGTACATTTACGGTGACTTCAGTAACCTTGCTATCGGTCAGTGGGGCGCAATTGATTTGACTGTTGACCCTTACACACTTGCAAGAAGTGGACAGATTAGGCTTGTAGTAAATGCTTACTTTGATGCTAAGATATTGAGACCTTCAGCTTTCACAGCAGGTACTTTAGCCTAAGTAAATAAATAAATTTGAATTTCCTTTAGCCTTAATGGCTATTGGAAATTCAAATATTAAAATATCAATATTATATAATGTATATACAATTGTATCAAGTAAAGAAACATCTGAATATAAATGAAGATTTTGGGGATGATGATGAATATTTAATGCAGCTTGTTCAAGTTGCAGAAAAGGTTGTAGAAAAAAATATTGATATTAAATTAGAAAAGCTTGAAGACGAAGATGGAAATATCCCTATACCATTAACACAAGCAATGTTGTTGTTAGTTGGTAACTTTTACGCTAATCGTGAATCAGTGGCTTTTGCTAGTACAAATAATGTACCATATTCTTATCAATACTTGATTGACCTTTACAGGAACTATAGAGGTGAAGACTTGAAGAAAAAGGCTTGCTTAGAATGGCACTTGAAAGAGAATAAAAAGAAAAAAGAAAACGAAGATGAAGAGAGCGGGACTATTAACGAAACCAATCAAGATACTAGCACCTCAGACGGAAATTAATGAATTTGGTGAGAAAGTACAAACCTATATAGAAAAGTACAAAACACGTGCTAGAGTACTTCACGACAGCGGAACTAGAACAACAGAAAACGGTGAAATCTTCTACCCTTATCAAAAAACTTTTAATGTACGTTCATATGTGCCTATCACAGAAACAGATTTAATAGAGTTTGAAGATAAAAGATATAGGGTAATAACAATAGAAAACAGAATAGAAACCAATAACGATAAACTAGTAATAACTGAACTTGTTAACGATTAATACTAATGGCTGAATTTATTAAAACTTCTTTTGATGATGGTGGGTTTACATTCTTCTTGCAAAATATAAAGGGTGGCAAACTAAAAACAGCCTTGAAAAGCGGTTTAAGGAAATCACTTAATATTATAAAGAAGAAAGCATTAGAAAACTTAAAAGGTTTAAAGTTTAAAAAAGGTAGTTTAAACACTAGAGAAAAGGTACTTTTTAAGAAGTATAATAAAGGTCATAAAACACTGTATGTTTTACCTTCTTTTGCTAGTGGAGTTATGGTTAAACTATTTAAGGATGGTAGTGGCGGACGTGCTGAAATTATAGGTAAGGGAAAGAATTACAACCCTATCTTAAAGATGATAGAGAATGGAAAAGGAGATAGACGCACTAGCAAACATTCTACAGGCTCTATAGCACGTAACTTTTTTAGTAGTGCAGTATCTAGTACTAAAACACAAGTACAGCAAAGTCTGCAAAAGAACTTGGAAACAGCAATAATGAGAGCAAGAGAAAGATTTAACAACAAATGATTAAGGAAACTTCAATATCGGTTAACAAACACATTTATAACATCTTGATTAATGACGAAAAACTGAATGAAATGGTAGATAAAAAAATCTATCCAATAGTAGCAGAAGAAAATGTTAAGTTTCCGTTTGTTATTTTCACTAAAGAAAATTGCTTTGCCAACTATACAAAGGACTTACTTGCTTACGATACAGTAACTATAAGTGTAGCAATAGCAGCAGTTAATTATTTCCAGACTGTTCAAATTGCGGAACGAATTAGACAGATACTTGAAAACTACAGAGACGGTTATTTTTTTAATATTCTGCTTGAAAATGTGAGTGAAGATTTTGCAGAAGATACCTATATACAGCAACTTCAATTTTCAGCGAAAATCAATATACAATA
>AUXO013310712.1_pt1 | contig 13657 bp, 31 predicted proteins | sample 768731 | NCBI WGS metagenome assembly AUXO01 (sample SAMN02715735, study PRJNA202380) | gut metagenome | biome: sheep rumen | host: Ovis aries | place: New Zealand: Palmerston North
ACCTATGCAGGACACCATATCACAAAAAATCAATTCTATTATTAACTTAATTAATTCAAACTATGATTGCAGACGTTTACAAATGCCCCGAATGCAACGTGAATGTGTATCTCGCAAAAGACGAGGAATACTGCCCCCTGTGTGGTGATGCCCACAGGAAAAGTATGAAGAAGAAAAAACAAGATGTTGACCTCTCCGCAGACGCCTCGCTTGGAGATGATGCCATATACGCACATTACGGGCACTTTACCAAACTAATGGACCTTATCTATGGCGATGAGGCAGGGCTGTATCTTATGGACTGTTGGAAGTACGCCTGGGATGCGACAAAGGTTGACTCCGAGAATTTGGATAAACTGTTCGCTTTCGTTGACAACCCCAATGCGGTGTTGAGCAATAAGCGGAACACGCCAATGACAAAAGCAGAGTTGCAGGCCGAACTTGAAAGGATTATAAACGTGATTTTCTCTAAGTGTAAATTCCCACGAAACTACACTGAGGCGCAAGAAAACCTTTTTAGGTTTGAGAAGAACAACCCAGTAATCCGTTTCTTTGTAAAAAAGGACTTCACTCACGTGGCAGCCGAAGCGTGCTTCTCTCACACCCACATGTCTCAAATCTACAACTTTGTGCCTGTCGAGAAAGACAATCCTACGCCAAAGACGATGGACGGTTATTTTGTGTTCTACAAGATATTACAAACCAACATTCAACTGAGAAAAGAGTTTGCCAAAACGCCAAGAAATTTGGCAAAGGAAATAGTCTTTAAGTGTTACTTTAAACCTGACCCGATATCCTCTTTCTTTAAGAGGTTGGCAAAGCGTTGGGGATTATTGTTTGATGATGGCATGAAAGGAGAGTGGTTATGAGAAAATCAGAGTATATCAAACAACAGGCGACTTCTACCCCTAAAAGGGTTCTGAAAGACGAGTTTCTTCCTGAAATCAAAAAGGTGTGGAAGCAGTACGGTTACGACTCCGATTATCTACTTGACGAGAACGACAACTTCTACAACGTGCTTGAAGACTTCTTTTTGTCAAAAGATGAACTGAAAGCGGCACAAAAGAGATGCAGCTTCGCCACAAGCGACTATTGTTTTGAGCGAAACAACGATGTGAAACTCTATAAGCAACTTTTTGATTTGGCGAGAATGTCTTTGTGCGGTTTCTACTATGTCGAGAAACACCGCTATTTCAAGGCGTCAGAAGTCCACCCTTATGCTGAGTGGTATCTTGACCTGATGGATAGGGGAAAGCATTATTTCATGTTGGACAGTTCGGAAGACAAGGACAGCGAAGGGTATATCTATTTTGAGGGGAAATACGAGACACTTTGCAATAAGTATTCTGCCCTGTTCAACAATATCGCGGCTCTGCTTATCGCCATTGACGTGACGCAGTATCTTGAGGAGAAGAAGATTTGCGACAAACACATCACAAAGAATAATGTTGATAAATTCCTTCAGTATGGACCGCGCGCTGGTTACATCTTTGACGCAGAAGAGATGAAATACCGCAAGCCAAAAGACTTCAAGGAATTTACACACCATCTTCACACTCGTTACTGGTTCCATGATGCAAGCAAGGGATATCACATTGATGCGCCCTACAAGTGGAGTCCCGAAATCCCGTTGCCCGAACAACTGTTGGGCTAGACTCAAAGAGGGTAGTGATGCCCTCTTTGAGACTATTCTCTAACCAATTAATTCACACAACTATGACACAAGATTCTTTTGTGTCCCACCTCACCACAAGAGGATGGGATGAGAACGCCGCACGGCGTTTATTTGAGAGTTCCATTGTTGACGACACCCTGTCGCTTGACGAATGGCGCAAGTCTTTGGTCGGCGCATTCTGTTCCAGGAACAAGAGCCTCGGCGCGTTGTATAACCTCTCTAAATTCTTAGGCAAAGACGTGCCCGAATGGGACGATTTGACAAAACCGAATGTCTCAGAATACAAAGACTATCTGCTCAATGCCGTCGCACGCAACTCTGCCGTGACATATTTGCATCAGTTGTCTGGCGTGATGAACATTTACGAAGATGTTCTGCCATCTGCGAACTACCGTTCTGTGATGCAGGTGCGCAACGAACCATCTCAGCATGTGGCGCTATCTGAGGAGGAGGTAGAGCGAATCCACCGCTATATGCCCCGCTCAAAAGTAGAAGCCGACATTAAGCGTGCTTTTATGCTTGAATGTCTATGCGGCGCACGCTCTTGCGACATCGCATCTTTGTCGGAGAGCAATATCCACGATGGGTGGCTCACGTATATCTCGCAGAAAACAAAGACCGAGACATCTGTTCCTGTGCATCGCTATCTTCGGGAATATCTCGCAATGCCGACGAGCAAACCCAAATACCAGCGTGCGGTGGTATGCGAAACAATAAAGCGCATCTGTCGTCGTTGCGGCATTGATGGCATTGTCAAAATCTTCACGAAAGGGCAGTGGGTGACAAAGGCAAAATGGTCGCTTGTCGGCAGCCACACGGCGCGCCGCTCATTTGCTACGCAACTTGCCCTACGTGGTGTGCCTGTTCCCACCATCAGTAAACTGATGGGGCATAGCAACACGAAAATGACGTCACGATACATTTGTATTGAGAACAAGGACATCGGTGACACGGCGCTTGCGTTCTTCTCATAATCTTTATGCTTCAAAGGTGTGTGCTATACCTTTGAAGCGCTATTGTGTTTTCAACCCGATTTATTAACCAAAAAACTTTTAGAGATGAAAGAAAAGAAAAATTTGTATGACGTTCTCAAAGAGAACAAATCTCTTGCACCTATCGCAAGACTCGCAGAACTCGCCTTTATCGTTGAGAACGTGGCGAAACAAGCAGAAGAGGTGGGAGACCAGCTCTCCGTGTTCGCCTGTCAAGCAGAGTCTGGAATAGAGAAAATGCCGCCCATTGAGGCGTGGATGGATCTGTGCGACTTCTACAAGAACAGCGCCAGGAATTTCGCCGCAACTTTACAAAAGGCCATCAAACGCTCTCACGCCAAAGACATCCCCGACAAAATGAGGGAATACACGCAAGGTATGATTAATAAGGCTGTGACGGCACTTGAAAACAATCCCGAACTTAGGAGGGAAGTCCTCGGCGAACATTCTGACGAAGTAGATTAAACAAAAAAGGCGGGACTAATCAGCCCCGCCTTTACTATTGAAATTCTCTGAATCTCATTTTGCCTGTTGCTATCCTGTGTGACCGAATCCGCCGTCTCCTCGTTCGGTGTCGCTGAGTTCTTCTGTTTCAACAAACTCGGCGTCTTCAACTTTGTATATCGTCATCTGCGCTATGCGCTGACCACGATGGATATAGAACGGCATGTCCCTGCTATGGACTATTATGCCCACTTCGCCACGGTAGTCGCTGTCGATTTTGCCGACTAAAACGTCGCAGTCGAAGCGGTTCTTTATGGCTGAGATATTCTCTCTGTTTGTCACGCTGTGAGTACCTTCCATGCCTTTCGACGAATACCCGCTTCGTGGTTCTATCTTCGCCTCGTATCCTTTCGGCACTTCTATAGCGAAATTCAGCTTTATTATTTGCCGTCCCATTTCGACCAAGACATCTTCGGGAATGTATAGGTCGTAAGCGGCGCTACCTTCCGTCGCTTTTTTAGGTGTTATCGCCTGATTGCTCAGTTTCTTTATCTTTATCTTCATTTCTCGTTTCTTTTAAATTCGTAAACTGTCTCTTCGGTACACTTTCTGATTACCGCATGTTTTATCGGAGAAGCATACTGGTCTTTATGGATGAAAAGCAATGCCTGGTCAAGCGTCTTGCTCGTACCTATCGCCTCATTGCCGTCTTCGTACCATATTTTGAGCACATAATCCGTCTCTTTCTCTTTTCCCCAATCTCTAATCATTCTTCGCCTCCTTTCTCCACATCCTCGCGTGTCTCGTCTAACGCCTTGGTTATCGCCAGGGTCGCCATACCGATATTCCATTGAATCAGGTCGCCCTTGCTTATGTTTGTGTCTTTGATGTCAACTTCAATGTCTTTGCCTTTGCATTTCTCCACCGCGTTGTTCACGATTTCTTCGCTGTCATTGACACTTGCCGAAATCAGACCAGCAGCCACAGCCAGAAATTTCTCTGGCACGTCAATTATTACTCGCATAATTTTCCTCCTTTCAGTTCTTTAATAAACTCATCCGTTTGCTCTAAAACAAGTTCACTAATAATTCGTAATAGTTCAGGGTGTTCTTTGTCAACAAGAGCCCATACCAATTCATGATATTCATTGTTTGAATAAAACAAATTATATGCGGTAGGGAGCAAGGTTTTCGCTATCTCGTAGCGTCGCTGTTCCCAATCTATCTCGTCATACACATATTTTCTCGCGGCTCGTTTCGCCATTTCCATAGTCTCTTTTTCTAAATTATTCATAACTGTGTTTTAATGATTAATGTGTTGTTATATTTCGCTATCACTTTCCCGTTTATAATCGTCGGCAGAACGCCGTTGTTCTCGCGTTTTAAGCGCTTTTTCAGTTTGCGTGGCAGTCTGTATCGTTTAGGGAACAAAAGTCTCTCTAACGGCGCATCTCGCCTGATTTTGCCACGCTTGGTGCGCTTGTGCTTTACGCGACAGGTAAACGTCAGGGTTGAGGTCGGCATTTCGACAGGATAAGCGCCTTCCCCGACAGGTTTCAAAGTTGCGTTCTTGACGTCAATGTCGAGCGGTTTGAAGTCCACGCTCCCCACAGGCGCCACATATATCTTCTGAACTTTGCCAAAAATGTCGTCCATAGTCATTAACAAAGGGCGGCAACATCACGCCACCGCCCAAACTCAATTAATAACTTAACAACAACTATTTCTTTTTAGGGGTATAAACCCTTTTCTTTACTGATGGTTTCTTGTCCATAGGCAGTCTGGTGACGGGTTTGTTGGTGGGGGCGCCATGCTCGGTATGTACGCTGGGACCTTCGTTTTCAGCAGGATTTTGATGCTCTGCGTGAGGGTCGTGCTTTTTCTTGTAGTCCTCGCACTCTTGCAACAGGTCTTCATACTGCTTCTTGAGCACCGCCGAGTTGGATATGGCCTCGTCCACCCTGTGTTTCGCGCCTTCCAACTCTGCGACGTGTAGATCTGTCGCCTTGTTAAACTCATCGATGCGCTCCTGTAACTTGCGCCTCGCGTCTTTCTTGAACTTCACAGCGCTGATAATGCACCAAATGTTTAGCACAATCAGTACCGCCAAAACAATAGTCAATACTGTAACCATAGAATAAATATTTAATGTTAAACAAAAAGTTAATAGCACCCATTGGGTGTTATATCTTCCTCCAAAATTTGCTGTTCCGCATCTGCTCTACAAAGTCGTCAATCACAGGCTGTATCTCGTCGCGGAACTTGTCGTACCACTCCGAATACTCCTCGCCCACAATGTCGCCCTTGCTGTCGATGCACTTGACAACCTCTCCCCACTCACGCATACAAATCTCGTGGCGGTCGCTACACGCCTTAACCATTTGGCGAAACGTATCACCTGCTGTGCCGCTGTAAAGCATCTTACGGCTCGCATCGGCGAAATCTTCCGCCACATCAGTTATCAGGTCGCATACAAGAATTGCCTTAATCATCGCAACTTTTGCGTTCTGCATATTCTGATGCGCCTGTTCTTCCACCTCCCGTATCTGCGCTCTCACATCTGCCATTTTTTGTTCTATATGCCCCCACGCCTCACGCGGCATATTGTTGCGGATAATCGTGAGTTGTTTCAACTCTGCCTCTAGCGCGTCAATTCGCGCCAGGTCTACCACCTGGTATCTACTCATCTTTGTCGACATACTCCTCGTTTAATTGAATGAATTGTATCCTGTGCAAATCCCAAAACGCTTCCTCTAAATCTTCCCATAGTTGGCGAAACTCCAACTTTATATGCTCGGCAGGGTTTTCCCCTTCGGGCGTGATGTCCTTGGGGTTGCTTGCTGCCAAAACAAGAAGACTGTCACGAAACCACTGAATCATTGATTCTGCATCCTCAATGTCACTTTGGAGCTGATGGGTGTCGCTGTACTGATAACCGCCTATCCATGCTCCTGCTTTAAACGATGTTTCTCTGCTCATATCAAAAAAGTGTTAGTTGTTGCTGTTCTTGTTTAATTCTCTCACAGGCTATCTTGTAATAGCCATCAACAATCTCAAAACCTATATAGTGTCGCTGTTTGTGCATACACGCCACCGCAGTGGTGCCACTGCCCATATATGGGTCCAAAACAATATCGCCGACCACGCTACTATTCTCTATCAGCGTCTCAATGATGTTGAGTGGCTTTATCGTGGGATGTCCCCATATCTTCTTGTCGGCAACATTCGTCTTCTGCACAAACCATTTCCTTTTTGTCTCATAACTGCCATAGACTCTCGCACCTTTACCACGCATAAAGATGATATACTCAGTGTCGCTAAGGTATTTGTTTCCACAGGTGGGGACTGGGTTGGGCTTGTGCCATGCGAGAATGTCATAATTCAACTTATGGGAAACAGCGAAGTTGAGGAATTGCGGTATTTGGTCTTTGTTGCAGAAAAGGTAGATGTTCGGTATTTTACACACTCTGCACATCTGCTCAAGCACCTCGTCGGCAATGCCTTTGGAAATAGGTGCGAGGGTGGCATGATAAGTACGACCTTTCTTCTCTGTGCTTTTGCCACGACACGTGCCAAATGCTCCTGCGCCAGTAGTGTCTTTAAACTCATACGGAGGGTCGCTGACTACCAAGTCCACACTTTTGTTTGGCATTTTAAGCATCCCCTCCATACAATCAACATTATAAATATTGTCTATCTCCATATTAGAATAGTGTTAACTGTTGTCTCTCTGCATTTATGCGCCGTTGCGCTATCTTAAAGTATTCTTTATCTTTCTCAATACCGATGTAACGCCGTTCTTCTTTTATGGCGGCAACACATGTCGTTCCACTACCCATAAAAGGGTCAAGGATCAAATCGCCTGGTTGCGTGGAAAGTTTTATTAGCCCCTCTACAAGAGAAACGGGCTTTTCTGTCGGGTGGCACTTGTTTGTTACAGGTGGCGTCCTTTGCACCCTGTTATAAAGCCCGTTCATTCCGTCTAGTCTGTTAAGCGCCGTGCCGTAGTCATATATCCTGATTATGAACTCAATGTTCTGCGAGAAGCGATTGCGGTTTATAATCGACAATGGTTTCTCCCAAACAAGGATGGAAAACATTAACTCGTTGTCTGTTGCCCATTGTGTGTAAATCGGGACTTGTGTCTCGTTACAAAAGATATACATATTCGGAATCTTGCACACCCTGACAAACTGCGTTAGCGCCTTATCTATCTCCTCTTCACCGAAATGGCTCATCTCTCCCATCATAAAACCTTTGGTGCTGTATAGGTCGCTGTTGGCGAACTTGGAGTTGCCGTTGGCGTAGGCCTTGCCTGTCTTGTGGTTGATACCACGCCCCTTTGTGTGGAGATACGGAGGGTCGGTGATAATTAAGTCCACGCTCTTGTCGTCAATCTTGGGCAACACGTGAAAGCAGTCTTGATTGTGAATCCTATTATATTCTACCATCTTAGAATAATGTTAGTTGCGCCTGTTCCCGCCTTATGCGCCCACAAGCAACCTTATAATACTCGTCATTAAGTTCTATGCCGATAAAATGGCGATGCTCTTTGATGCAACCCACGGCAGTCGTGCCACTACCTATGCAGTTGTCTAAAACAAGGTCATTTTCATTGCTGTAAGTGCGAATTAGATAACGCATCAAGTCAACGGGTTTCTGAGTTGGATGGGCGACGGAGCTCTCATGTTCTTTCTTGATTGAGATTATGCTTGTAGGCATCTTGTAGCCATCAGGGACTGTACTCTCCACCCTCGGGACACTCTCATACGTGCGCCCCTCATAATCTCTGCCGTAGGTGGTGATTATCGAACGGGGATATTTCTCGTCTGTAATCACGTCCTCCGCCTTACCGAACATTCCGTAGCACCTATTTGTTTGGCCTCCCTCCATCTTCCCTCTGCTGTGGTTGCGTTGATGTGGGAGGCACTTCTCCATTTGAGGATTATATGGCGGCATCGACTTGTAGAACACACAAATGTCCTCGTGGCAACGCATCGGCATTCGCCTAGCATTGAGAAAACCAGTTACTCTTTGTTTGTCCCATATCAGATTGTAACGCCATAACTTCGAGTTGCTCATCATTAGTTGCGCCGTGAACATTCCCTGGGCAAAGAGAATAATGGCGGCATTCTCTTTCGTCACTCTCTCATATTGCTCCCATAGCGGTTCAAAAGGTATAATATTGTCCCACTGAGCATGAGGGTTGTCTCGATGTAACACACCATACGGCAAGTCGCAAAGTATCATATCAACACTACCGTCAGGGATGTCTTTCATAACCTCTAAACAATCTCCGTGATAAATCTTATCAATTTCCATAATCAAAACAGTGTTAATTGTTTAGGCATTATCGACTGTTGCTCTTTGGGATACCAGATCTGCTCAAAAATGTGCGTGAGCACGTTTACGCAAATGCTGTTGCCTGCGCACTTGTAGTGTTGGGTGTTGCTGATGACTTGCTTCCCTGTCTCATCACACTGGAGAAGTTTGTCTATCACATCATCGGGAACATCCATCAGTCTGTAACATTCTCTTACTGTGAGTTTCCTTATCGCAAACTCTATCGTCTCGCCGTCTATATCGTAACGGCAGTTCCCTAATGGAGTCACGTTGCTGTCTGCACGCAACTCAAACTCGCTGTATTCTGTTGCCATTTTATTCTCTTTCGTTCTAAATTCTATTATCGGATTGTCTTTCAGTACCGAGGTCAAGGCGTTGCTGCACCCGTCCTCTCTATGTGCCGTGATTTTGCCTTTGTGTTTTATCCCACCTTTGTCTCCCACTAATCTGCGCCTCGCCTTCATCTCTTCCGAGCGGACATAACGCAAGCAACAGTGAAAACTATTCTTTCCTTTCGTTCTCATATATCTTTATCACTTTCGGGATATGCGCCACCGTGAGAGACGTCATTATCTCTCTCGGTGAATGCAGACGAAGTTCGGCAACGCTGTTGCGTTTCCCACTTTGATAGTAGCTGCATACGCCGCATTCCCTATTGAACACCATCGTCATTGTCTTTTGCCTGTTGCTCATATATCTCTAAAACCATTTGGCATTTTTGCACGGAGGTTAGGGCATACATCACGTTACCTCCAACCTCAAGGTTGTCGTGGTGTTTTTCGCCCACAATCCATTCCCCGTCACTGCGTGTTCTAATCGCGACAGAAAGTCTGCACAATCGTTTTTTGTTCATCTTTCGCATTTTTTCACCTCAAGAATAAGGATTCCGTGTCCCCCGCCAATGGCGAAGTTGTACACGGTGGGTGCAACACCTCTTGTGTCATACAATCTCCCCCTGTTGGGATTCTTCCTCTTTTGCCTGTTGATGTTTCCTATCTGGCGAATCTTTTTCTTCTGCATAGTACAACATTACTTGTGAGAGAGCGCAATGACGCAGAGACCTCGCTGTCGCGCCGTCCTTATTTGCGAGAGGTATGCTCTCTTGGCGCAGACTTGGCGTGTAGACTATCGTCCCCACTGCTCCCCATCCTTTTTCCCTCATAACACTCTAAAACAAAATTCCGTGCGCTCCCGTTGTTTATAAGGCTCGCTGTAAAATACTTGTAATAACCGCTCATAATAGTGTAAGACTTTCGCCCCCCCCCTCATTATCAGCGTGTTTAACATTTCCTTCACCATAAAACAATCATGGTTTTATAATCGCTTGGTGGTTTCTAAAAAAGAGACTTCAACAACTAAAATCTGCATCGTTTCATAACCACCTCCACAAGATGCGTGGAGACAGTTAACAACGGGTTTCAATGTTCGCCGAACAATCTCGCCTTTACGGTTTCTTGTCCTGCTTAATCCATAAAAAGTCTTTTTCATTTTTCTCTCCTTATTGTCCTAACCACCGCTACACCTGTCGCCGCCTGTCCCGATGTTTTCATCATATTGGCCTGCGATATTTTATAGTATTGTGCCTTGATGGTCCTCGCCGTACCGTCAAAAGCGGCATTGACAGGCATAACACTTAAAGCCCTCACATCTTCTTTTAACAGGCGCACCTCTATCGCAAGAGGTGGGTCCTTATAATCGGTAGAATTAAGAGTAGGACACGTCGCGTCATCCTTCAACCTTATCTCGCCGAAAAAACGCCGAGGATTGGAGATTACCGTTCTGCCTAACATCTCTACCGACTCTGCCTTTTCCTTTTGCGACAGGCGACGCAAAGCGCCAAATACGTCATTTTCCCTCTCGCCCATACACCTCAAATAAAAACTGCTGGTTGTTGGCGCTTACCCTGCTCGTTAAGGCGAAAGGGAGCACACCATCCGTGAACTCATACGTCCAATGCCGAGAATCAAAGAAACAGCTCTGCATCGGCAAACTGCTAATGATATTCAACGGACTGTTGCGCCCACCAATCACCACAAGGTCTTTGGGGCGTCTTATACGTCTCATCTTTTCTTGACTTTAAACTTAAAGCCGCCCCGCTTGCGCATCTCGTCGATAGTCGTCGTCAACATTCCCTCAATGCGGTCGTTCTTTAAATAATATTTCTCGTCAACATCTTCCTCAAGCACATCATCAAGAACTTTCTCTAATGGAAACGGTTCGGGAAAGTCGTAACCTCGCATGATGTCGTTACGCACACTCAACATAAAAACCCTTTCGCGGTTTTGGGGTACGCCGAAATCCGACGCATTGAGGACTTGCCAATAATTGGCGTATCCATATTGCTCTACCAAACTCTGCCAAAGTTTGAACGACGGCATAAACTTTTTGCTTACTAACGCCTTTACGTTCTCCATAAGCAAGTATTTAGGTCTCAATGCTGCTATCGCCTTTTCACATTCCCAAACAAGCGATGATGCCGTGCCAGAACCCTTTTCTAAACCGGCCTGTTTCCCTGCCGCGCTGATGTTCGTACAGGGATACGAATAAGTGAGCAGGTCACAATCAGCAAATTGCGGATATTTCTCCCACTCAATCTTGCTCACATCACCGAGGTTGCGGCCTGCCCACTGCGGGTAGATGAGGTTGTGCGCTTGAATGGCGTACTTATCGATCTCCGACCACGCCAAAAGGGTGTAGTCGAAATCAGGGTGTTGCTCTTTCAGTCTGTCAAGGGCAAGACATTGGCTGTCGTACCCTGAGAATAGCGTTATAACTTTAATCTTCATGTAAATAATCCTCTTTGATATGTGTAGTTCTCAATACTTTTAGTGGCATACTCTACCTGTTTCTCGTCAATATCAAAACCGATAAACCTGCGTCCCGTCTTCTTGCAAGCTCTTCCGATTGTGCCACTTCCACAAAAGGGGTCAAGGACCAGATCTCCTTTCTCTGACGAGTTTCTAATAAGCACCTCATAAAGTTCCACTGGTTTTGCGGTGGGATTTACGTAAGCGCCGTCAGCGAACACGGGTTTATCGCCAATCGGCACTCTTAATATGTCGGGCGTGCCGCAGTCGTTTATGGGCCTGTCTCCGCCCTTTCTAAGCAACAGGATGTGCTCATAACAACCCATATAGTATCTGCCTGTTATCATACAACACTTATCCCAAATCACGGACTTTACAAACTTAAACCGAGACTTGCCTATTACCTCCAAAAAGTGCGGCAAATTGAGATTGTTTGTAAAAACATAGCAGTGGGTACTTTCTTTTAACACCCTATATAATTCGTCTAGATACTCCTCAATCTCAATGTCGTTATTTGCGAATATCTTGCCTTTCCTTGACTGTGCCTCCACCCAATAACCACTCATCGTGTTTGAACTGTTGCCCCTACTTGTTACCTTATAAGGCACATCGGTAACAATCAAATCAATGCTCCCAGGCTCAATAAGTTTCAGCAAATTTCTACTGTCCCCACAATAAAAAGTGTTCTCTCTCATTTTCTTTTTACAGTGAATGTTTCTATATAATTATGATGCTTGAGGTTTATGGTTGCCGTTTCCCATGTTGGGTGTTTTGAGTGCATCCACACCTTGCAGTCTGTGAGCATTTTTCTCTTGCTCATCACCTCATTCCATTGTAATGGGGGATAGACAGTCTTAGTCTCTCCCCCATCCGTTGTGATTTCTATGTATGGCCTAATCATTCTCTCTTATTTTTATCGCCGCTGATGACGGCAAGCGCTGTGGCGGCAACACCAAATACGAAACCAACCGCAAACGCCAACAAACAATATATCAATGTCATTTCTTAATCTTTTTAAATTTCTGACAGGTTTCTGCCAGGTTACTGCTCATCACCTCTATTCCCTTAAAGCAGGGGAACTTTTCACACATGGCACACGCCACGTTTTTGCGGTTATTCTGCTTTCTCGGCGGTCGCCGCTCTTTCACTGTTCCGTCTCGCATAGATCTGTTACCAAAGATATAACCTCGATTTTCACCTTAAACTCTTTATGCTCTCTGTTGATAATGCCGCTTATCAGTTCGTTCAGCATATCTTCAAGCATCTTCTGAGGCACGTCTTCCCTGTGCCGTTGCTCATACACCGACAGGCAGTCGCCCGCCCTCATCACAAAGCCGTTGTCGGCCATGGTTACAATATACTCTTTCATTCTTCGTTCTCCTGTTCTTCTACTTTATTTTGATATTCATCTTCCGTGAGGTGCTTGTCGCACCCATTGTATCGTGTAACGTCACGGTCGTGCAGTGAGCAGTAACCCACAGTCTCGCAGAAGTACACGCAGCTTTGGCATCGTTTCATTCTTCGCCCCCTTCAAACGACAACTCCTGTTGCCCGTGAATATTCTTATGTTTCTTGACTTGATTTCTCCTGCTCTTTTTATCCTTGAAATAAGGACAACGGCCAAGTTCAACGGCGTCACGCACACGCTTACTGCCCATTCCGTCATTGATGTAGGCAAGGTCTATATCGCGCTGAATGGCGCAGCGGTATTTCGTGTAGGTATCGGTCTTTTCGTTGTAGCGTGATGCCTTCACACAAAGGTCGCAGTTGTTCGCCAACCACAACGTAAACTCTGTGCCATTGCTGAAAAGTGGGTATTTATCCATTGTCGCCTCCTTTCAACGTTCTAACAATTCTGGGTTGTCGTGGATGTTGCCGATAATCTCAATGTATGATTCATCTGCTCTGTCGTCACTGAAGTCAAGCAAACCACTACAACTACCGCAATCGAATTTATATCTAAATCGGAAGGCACGCTTATCATCATCATAAAAGATTACACACCTATCCGCAAAATCTTGTAAAGGACGACCTTCTATATGGACATTTTTGCGTGTCCATAACAGTATATCCCCCTCATATACCTCCTCGCCATTCTTGTCATACAAGCCAGTGAACTGACCAATGGTTTCCTCGATAACCTCATAGTCTTCCCATGTCTTGCTATCGGCAAACTCATTTGGCGCAACGAAGTGGTGACCTCGATTTAGGATATAACTTCCGAATAACCATTCACTGTTTTTCTTGTTGTAGCCTCTAAATTTAATCGTCCTCATTTGGTTTGAATTTAATTATAAACACTTGCTTGTCTTTGGGCGCACCCCATTCGGGGTTGCCGTAGCCAAATCTTATGCTCTCTATTTCACGCAACATCGTGCGCTTGGTATAGCCGTAGCG
>AUXO015526858.1_pt1 | contig 13657 bp, 4 predicted proteins | sample 768731 | NCBI WGS metagenome assembly AUXO01 (sample SAMN02715735, study PRJNA202380) | gut metagenome | biome: sheep rumen | host: Ovis aries | place: New Zealand: Palmerston North
GCAGACCGACGACAATAAAAAATGCAGGCTTTGTGATTTCCTGCATTTATGTGGACGGCAGACTGCCGCAGAAAGTCGTTAGTGTATTCCTTATAACTTTAACATTCTCGCTTTCAGCGTGTTTTGGAGTAGGCATGCTGTTGTCATAGCACCAGTGCCGCCTGGGACTGGGGTGATGGAACCGCAAATTTTGGAAACATCTTCGAAAAGGACATCGCCGCAGAGTCGGTAGCCTTTGGTTTGGTCGGGGGCGTCGAGACGGTGCACGCCCACGTCAATAACCGTGGCGCCCTCCTTGACGTATTCCGCAGTAATCATTTCAGGTTGTCCGATGGCTACGATGAGAATGTCGGCGCGGCGACAGATTTGCGGAAGGTTCTGGGTATGGCTGTGGCAGACGGTTACGGTCGCGTTGATGCTCTTTTGTAGCATAAGCATGGCCATTGGTTTTCCGACTATGTTGCTACGCCCCACGATAACACAGTTTTTGCCTTTTGTCTCGATGTTGCAACGTTGGATCAGCTCGATGACACCGTGCGGAGTGGCCGGGAGATAGCATTCCTTGCCGAGGAGCAGATTGCCCATGTTTTCGGGATGGAAGCAGTCCATGTCCTTAGCAGGGCTTACGTGCGCTGTCACCTTGTCGATGGAAATCTGCTTCGGTAGAGGCATTTGGATGATGTAACCGTCGATTTCATCGTCTTGGTTGAGGAAGTCGAGGGTTGTGAGGAACTCCTCTTCAGAGATGTTAGGGGAAAGGTGGTAGACAGAGGAGACGAACCCCACGCCCTTGCACTGTTTTTCAATGCTGCTGACGTAGCTGAGTGCCGCCCCGTCGTCGCCGGCGATGACTACGGCGAGGTGAGGGGCGCGCAATCCTTTGTCTAAAAGACCTTTGACTGTTACGGCAATTTCCGTTTTAATTGTTTCGGAAATGGTTTTTCCGTCAATGATAGTGGCCATGGCAATGATATTGGACTATTGGAGGGATTTCAGTTCGGACTCTTTAGCAGAGGCGTTTTTCTTGTTCTCCTCAATCTTTTTCTCCAGTTTGTTCAGATCGTTGTTCATTTTCAACACGGATTTCTGCATGCTGGACTGGGCCTTTTGGAGTGTCAGCCGCTCTTTGGACGCTTCGTCAATTTGGATTTTCAAGGTTTCGTCGTGTGATTCGGTGAATTTTTCTTGCAGTTTGTTGATTTCGTCGTTTTTCTTCTCGGCCATTTCGGCGGTGCTTCTCAAGTCGTTGTTCATATTGGCGAGTTTGTCTTTGGTTTTGTTTCGCTCTTTTTCAAGGTTCTGGCGCTCCTTTTCAAGATTGTTCAGTTCTTTTTTCAGCTGTTCAATGCGGAGGTTGGTCTTGTAGATTTCCACTTCGGGAGGGAAGTTTTCAAGGAAGGCGGTGATGTTTCGAGAGGTACGCGGGTCGTTGGAGTAGGTGATGCAGTTAAGGTTGCCTGTGGAAACCACAAGGGTCAATTGCGTGGCCTTGTTTTTCTTTTTGCCGATTTCCGCGGATGTGAAATATATGTCGTACCTTGCGTCGCCGAATGCGCTGCAGGGGTAGTTCTCATACACATAGTACCCTTTTTTCTTTGAACTCTTCATTTTGAATCTGCTTTCGAAAAGGCTGCTGAGGGCGCCGTTCACCTCTTTCGGGGTGCCGTTGCTGATGTTGATGGTGAAACCTGTGAGTTGGTCTTTACCGAATAATACAACGGTTTCGTTGACCCTTTGTGCTGACAATGAGGTTAATACCCCCACAAGAACGAATAATGCAAAAACTTTTTTGATCATAATTTTATTGTTTTTATTGTCAAATGAATCGTTTGAAATCGAGCGGCAAAGATAAAAAATTTATTTTTGCCGTTGATTATGCCAACGATAAAAGAAATACTCCAACGTTTCGACTTCCCGGTCTATCTTGCTCCTATGGAGGGTGTTACGGACAGGGCTTACCGTCGGATTTGCAAACAATACGGTGCCGATATTCTCATCTCCGAGTTCGTCTCCTCAGAAGCGCTGTCGCGTGAGGTGGAGAAAAGTTTTCGAAAAATGAACTTTGAAGAGGACGAGCGGCCGTTCGGAGTGCAGATATTCGGGGGCAATGAGTCCGCGTTGGTGACCGCAGCGCAGTATGCCGCGGCGCAGCATCCCGATTTTATTGACATTAACTGGGGTTGCCCTGTGAAAAAGATTGTCAGTAAGGGTGCTGGTGCGGCGATGCTGCAGGATATTCCAAAGATGGTCTCCCTGACCGCCGCTGTGGTCAAGGCCGTGGATTTGCCGGTGACCGTGAAGACGCGTCTGGGGTGGGAGAGTGCCGACAAACCCATAGTGGAGGTTGCGGAGAGGTTGCAGGATGTCGGCATACAGGCCATCACCATCCATGGCCGCACACGTGCGCAACAATATGGCGGGGAGGCGGACTGGACGCTCATCGGCGAGGTGAAAAACAATCCGCGCATGGTGATTCCGGTAGTGGGTAACGGGGACATTGACAGTGCCGCGCGAGCTGTCGCCTACAAGGAACGGTACGGAGTGGATGCTGTCATGATTGGGCGCGCTGCCATTGGTAACCCGTGGATTTTTCAGCAAATCAAGGCGTTAAGAATGGGGAAAACCTATCATGAACCCACCTATGCGGAACGGGCGCAATTGGTGTCTCGCCATCTTCGCGAAAACGAAAAGGAAAAGGGTGAGCGTGTCGCCGTACTTGAAATGCGAACCATGTATTCCGGTTATTTTCGTGGAATCCCACATTTTAAATCCAAGAAAATCAGGTTGATGTCCGCGATGACTGTGGCTGAATGTGAAGAGATTCTGTTCGAATAAAAAAAGTCATTTTTTTGAGCCGTTAATTCGTTTTTTTTTATATCTTTGCCCCCTTATTTGTATATTGGTGCTTTTTTGGAATTGACGGGAATGCGCCAGTAGAGGTGGGAATGGCTTGTTGGCGTGACAGACAAGTATGTAGAACTGTTGTAAATCGCTGATTATAAATATATTGGAGAAATATAAAATTAAAAATATGAAAAAGCTGTTATTCATTTTAATGGTTGTCGTGGTCCCGTTTTTGGTCATGTCGCAACCTATGAACGTTGTCACCATTTTCAGTGAGAACTTTGACGGTACCACGTCGCAGTTTTCAACGTCCACAAACTCAACCCTTGGTGGTTCGTTGGGAGACTGGCGTGTTGTGGGGGCAGGAACGACTTATCCCAACTGGGACACCCTGCAGCTCTACAAGTCTGCTCCGAATTGTTTTCACTCCCCAGTGTATAATGCCACGGCTACTGCTCAGGCCACCACTTCCGCCATTCCTTTGAGTTCTCCTGGAGTGGATGTGAACTATGTCTATCTGGATTTTGACCATATATGCAAGGTCAACCTTTTGGACAGGGCAACCATCTATATTTCGACATCGAGCGGAGTCGATGAAGATGGGAACTACATGTGGACGCCTTGGACGCATCTGAGTTTCAGCAACAGCAGCGACTATTACTATGGTGAAGCCAGCAACCCTACGGGGACGGCTATCGTGGGCGGTTCGTTTTCAGACCAGACCTACTCGAACTGGTACTCCAATTCCATGACAATAAAGCCCAACAACAATTGGTGGCATCATGAGATGTTCGATGTGACCTCGTTTGTCTTCGCTTCCGGCAACACCCCCACGCACTTCCGCCTCCAGTTCCGTGTGAACAAGACCTCCCCGCCTACGGCCGGCACCCAGGATTGCGCCGGTTGGTATTTGGACAATGTGGAGGTACGTCTTTCCAACTGCGAGCTGATTCGCCCCGCAATCACTATGCAGCCCCCGTTCTACTACAATACGAACAACTCTTTTATCAACAACGTGGGTCCCTATACCATCAAGGCCAAATTGACGGATAACGATACGATTAACGAGAGTTCTGTGGTGTGCTGGTACAGCATCAACAGCGGCGATACGGTTCATGCACCGAACATATTCACCAGCAATGTGTTGAATGCCAATGGACACACTATCCAGGCACAATGGGTGCTGCCCAGCATCTGTTACCAGGATACGATTTATTACCATATTTACATGGAAGACGTCCACGGAAGTCCGGCACGCTTCGACACATTCTTGGTGGCTCACCACAACTACCCGAGTATCCACGACAACGATGTACGTGTGGATACTGTCAGCCCGATGCCTCACTGTCTGATTACGGGACAGCCCCAGCCCATCACTGTCTATTTCACGAACCGCAGTGATGCACTGCATTCTCCCGGCTCTGCTTACATGACTTCTGCGTCTTTCACTATGGTGGTGCGCGACGAGAACGGGAACGAAACCCACAACAGCACCCATAACTGGACCGGTGACATCTGTTTCGACATCCCCGACTCCCTCTCGTTAGGCACTTTCACACCGACGCATGGTTACAACTATGTAACAGTCTATGTGACCACGCGAAACGGTCAGACGGACGGCTTTCATGGGAACGACACGATAAAGATAAGTCCCTATTCATGTGACAGCCTGATGCGGGGCGACTATACTATAGGCGGCTCGAATCCGGATTTCGCGAATTTGGAAGCGGCCAAGACCTCACTGCAGTATTGCGGTTTGGGAGGTCCCGTGACATTCCACCTCCGTCCCGGCACTTACTCCGGATTCACTTTCGACGAGAACTACATCGGACAGTCGGAGGTGAACACTATCACGTTCCAAGGCGATGACGTGAACACAGTGGTGCTGACCAACAACAGCACAGATGTCGGTGCCAACGTCTTTGGCGCGGTCACCCTCGTGAATGTCAAAAACTATACATTCAAGAACCTGACCATCCAGGGCAACAATCTCGCTACGGCATCGAGGGGTGTTGTGGTACGCGGGAACGGTAGCACCAACATTCTGTTTGACGGCTGTAGAATCACTGCGCACAACACTCACTCCACGGCTGCCACCAGCGCTGCCGTGGTACGTTCCGCTGCCGCCGCCACGTATCCGGACACCATCGTTTTCCGTAACTGTACCATCGAGGGCGGAAACTTCGGCATACATTATGTCGGCTCAGCTGCCCGCCGGAACAACATCACGGTTGACAATTGCGACATCGCATCCTGTTATCGCGGTATATTCGCAAATTATTACGTGGGTACGATTTCCCACAACCATATCAAGCAGGTGGCCTCCACCAACCCGCAGAACTTCACCGCCATACATGCCAATTATCTCTACGGTGGTGCCATAGACGGTAACAACATAGATTCCATCCTGAAGATGGAGTACGGCATCTACTTGACCAATGCGACCACCGGGAACTTCTCCATCAGCAATAACCATCTGCGTGCGGGCAACGGATCGGCCGGCATTTACGTCAACAGCAGTTCCTCCACGGCTTCAATCACAGGGTCTATCTACAACAATGAGGTTATCCTCTATCCTGTGACGGCAAACAACAGCTATGCTGTCCAAATCAACAATAGTAACAATCTCCATCTCATCAACAACAGTTTCATTGCGAAATCCGATGCTCCGTACAGCAACACGGCAGCGTTGTACATCTCCAATGGCAACAATAATACTAATATATACAATAATATATTGTTAAATCAGGTGGTGAACACTGACAACACGGATTATCCCTTGTACTTGAACGGCAACGCCACAGCGACGGGAAGCTTCAACGACTTGAACTCCGGGTCTGGCGTAGTGGCCTACAAGACTGTTCCGCGCAATACTATCGCCGAACTGGCCAGCGCAGTCACCACCCTCACCGATATGATTTCGTATCTGCCTCCGATGGTCAACAGCTCCCAGAGCCTTTTGCCGACCAACTTCTCGGGTTTGGAGTGCTGGCGCAATGCCAGTGTGATGACAGATATCCGGGGAATCAACCGCTCAGAGGTGACCTATATGGGTGCATATGCCGACATGATCCCCTCTACGGATGCCGCCATTACGGCGTTGGTCAGTCCTGCTCTTGGTGTTTGTCCGCAGAACACGTATGACATCGTGGTGGAAATCACCAACAAGGGTTCCCAGACAATCAATTTCGCCAATAACCCTGCCGTGATCACGCTTCAGTCAACTGCATTAAACCTCAACCAGACCTTTAACGTGAATGCAGGTACGGTCGCAGCATTGGCCACCATCAACCAGCAATTGTCGCAGAACGTCCCTGTCCCGGTCAATTCGCCCGTGGATTTCCTCATCACCATCACCACCAACGGAGACAACAACCATCTTAACGACACTTTGGTGCAGACGTTCATCATGGAGGCCATCATCCCCGATTATGAGGAGGATTTCAGTAACGGGACCCAGCAGACGTGGACAATAGAGCAGGTGTCGGGTGCCGGTAACTGGACTTTCCAAAACGGTACCGGTGCGAATCCGACCATCACCCCGGTGTATGGCACCGGCCGTCTCTTCTTCAATTCCAAGAACTTTGCCGCTAACACGACATCCCGTGCCATTATGCCACCTGTTTCGTTGACAAATGCTTTCAACCCGATTCTGGAAATCTGGTTTGCACACGACAATGCCAACAGTGCGAACAACAAGCAGGATGAATTGTATGTGAAAGTCTCCACAGACGGAGGGCAGACCTATACGAACATGACGGCACAAGGGCAAAGCCAGGCCGTCATCAAGCGTTACAAACAATCCGCCACCACACCCGTCTGGGAACTCTACACCTTCGACTTATCCAACTATGTGAGCAATGGTTGTGTCTATATTGCGTTTGAGGCTGTCTCTAAAACGGGTAACAACATGAACGTAGACCGTATCCGAGTGAGAAACCTCTACGACAATGATGTCGCCGTGTCAAAGATTTATGGAGTTGGCGAAACCCCCACGGAATACGGCATGCGGGAAGTGGTCAGCGCTATGGTAAAGAACGAGGGCGCTTTGCCGCAGAACAATGTGAAAGTCTACCTTAATGTGGTTGGTGCGACCGAGCAGTGGCATGACTCCGTGACGGTCTCCACCTTGCCGTACAACGCCGAAACCATGGTTACGTTCCCTGACCACCAGTACAGTGTCGCTGAAGTGAAGGATGTGGAGGTTCGCGCCGCTAACGACCAGTTCAACGGAAACAATGCCATGCACTGGCGCATGGTGACCACCTCCAACGCAGCCACCATCGCCGATACCACCTCCGACATCGTTTTTCTGGGGGACTATGCCAACATCATCCGTCCCTGTGTCCGTTACAAGACAAATGAGGAGCTGGCGGTTACCGCAGTGAAATACTATTATGACCAAACCTACATTGCAGATCCCGAAAATGGTTTCAAGGCTTTCGTGGCTGATGCCTCGGGTACAATACTGGCCACCTCCGAAGTGGTGGATTTCAGCACGCTGCAACAAGGGGCCTGGAACATCATCCCAATCCAGAATTTTGCATTGACCAACACCACTGGCGAGTTCTATGTGGGATTGGAGATGCTTGCTCACGGTAACTACCTCTGTGCCCAAGTGGAGACCCCGCTTCGTGATTCGACATTCTACTATCTTGTCAACGGCACCTATGAACCCCAGCAGACGGGCCGTTTCATGCTGGGCGCTTTGGTTGACACCCCCTACGTGCACGATGTCGCGTTGCTCAGCCTTGTCCATCCAGTCAGCAACTGCGATCTCGGTCACGAACATCTCAACCTGCAACTCACAAACAACGGTACCACCGACATCGTTCCGCCGATTCAGTTGCACTATACCATTAACGGAGGTGCCGAGGTCACGGAGAATTTCAATGACACCCTCCGTAGCCACGAGACCGTTGTCTTCACATTCAACAGCATATACGATTTCACCAACAACCAGATAGACATTGACGATAACTATGCAATCAAGATCTGGGCCACCAAACTCAACCAAGACCGTCTTGCCTTTAACGACACTTTGGGCGTGACGGTAGTGTCAAGGGGTAAGTCGGCCATGCCGATTGTCACCGACACGGTTATTGTGAACTACCATAACACGACCACCCTGACGGCACAACTCCCGGCCTCGATCCCGCAAGGAGTGCTCGGATGGTTCACCAACTCCGGTTTCGAGACCTGGAACCTGCTGAGCTACAGCCCCACGTATACTACACCTATCATCTATTTCGACACCGTCTATTATGTGAACGCCAACCCCGGCACCGTTGACGACGTGATTGTGGGAACCGGCACAGGTTCGGGTACAGACCCCATGACTTTTTCCAACGGATACTCCCGGGGTCGTATGCTCTATCTGGAACAGGAAGTGGGCCACGGAACCATCACGGCATTCGCTCTGAATGTCAAGACCGCACACTCTTCATCGGTCACGGAAGGCATCCCGTTGAAAATTTACATGAAGACCACGGACGCCAATGTCTATGGATCAACGGCTGTCAATTGGGACGACGAACTCACCGGAGCCACCTTGGTGTTAGACGAGCGTGTGATTTTCGACCATACAGGCTGGTTCTATTTCAATTTGCAGACACCGTTCGAGTTCAACAACGGGAACCTGGAAGTCTATATGGAGACAAATTGTGCCGATTATTGCACGGGTTCTGGCAACCAATGCAACAACTGCGGTCAGTATGTAGTGGGTGCAAACAGCTATCCTCAGTTCTACCAGACCAACACGACAGGCAGTACGCTTTGCCAAAAGAAGTCGGGAAATACGGCCGCTGCCATGACCGGAGCCTACACGAACGTGTCGAAACGTCTTAACGCCCGTTTCACGGTTGCCAACTTGGACTGCGGAAGTGAGAAGGTCCCGATCTACATCCACGTGCCGAATATTCCGGACTATGATGTGGAGACGCAGGAATTGCTTTATCCCGAATCCAGTTGCGCCTTGTACGATGAACACATCCAGGTGCAGGTCAAGAACATGCTGAACACTCCGATTCCCGCCAACAAGGTGGTGATCCATGCGGTGTTCAACGGGACGGAGGTCACCCATACCGTGGACGAGCCTTTCGCTTCGGAAGAGGTCAAGATTGTAGAGTTCACCACCCCGTTCGACTTCAGTGCCCCCACGGCCAATATAACGTTCAACTATACGATTTATACGACTCTTAACAACGAGGCGACGGTTTATACCGGCAACGATACCATCACTGGTCAGTTCGTTTCCACCCGTACCGCCTATTTGCCGGACAGCATTGTCTATACCGGTTCCTTCACACAGCCTTATACCATATTGCAACCTGCTGACAGACCGTCAGATATTACCCAATATTATTTTTATGCCCATGAAGCTGACGACACCCCGCTTCATACTACGACGACAGCCCAGCAGTATTACACCACTCCGGCATTGTATGACACTATGGTCTATTGGATGAGCGGAAAGACTCAGGTCAGTAACTGTGTGACAAAGCGTATCAAGGTCATTGTCAATGTTTTCAGGCCACAATACGATTTCAGCACGGATGAGTTGCTCTATCCTGTTTCCTATCAGTGCGCCAGCACGTTGAGTCCTAATCTCAAGGTCACGCTCACCAATCAGGATACGACCTCCAACACGCAGATTCCGGCTGGCACGTTCAATTTGAACGCGCAGTTCACCGGCAGCGGCAACGTGAATGGTACTCATCTCATTAGCACACCGGTTTCCTCCCTGGTTCAGGATACGGTTACCTTTGCCAACGGTATAAATCTCGGCTCTCCTACCCAGAACCGGATTTACCAATATGTGATTTACACCACTCCCGTTGATGCCAGCATGCCTGTCTACACGGCTAATGACACCATTAGCGGCTCCATGTACTTCCCGGCATTGCCTGTCGCACCACAGCCGTTGACCTATACGGTCCCTTACGGCGGCACGCAGACGGTCACGCCGGGGACTTCCGTGATGAACCATTTCTATTTCTACGAGAATCAGTCTGACACCCAACCGATGCATGAGGGCGGCAGTTTCACTACGGAACCCATTTTCGCCCCGACCACCTACTACTATAGCGGCCGCATTGAGTCCAACGGTTTCAACAAGGAGATTGTGGCTGGTATAGCCTCGGGAGCGGGTGCTATCACCAACCAGACCAACGCTGCTCCGTTCACTCTTTCCAATGGCCATTCTTATGCCAAGATTTTGTATAACAAGACCGATTTGGAGGGAGCAGGTGGCCGTATTGACAGTATTTATCTGCATGTTTGCGCTGCTGAGGGTAACGGTGTAGGCATCCCGATGAAGTTCTGGCTGGCCAACACCGCCGATGCCACCCACATTGCGACAGGAAATACCAGCGTGAACTGGACGACCGAGACCGCCAACGCCACCTTGGTCTATGAAGGTGAGATATTCTTGGATCAGACCGGATGGGTCGGCTTCCCGGTCCTTGGAGGTTTCGACTATGCAGGCGAGGGTTTGTATCTCTATGCTGAGCATAATTGCGGTGATGCCAGCTGTGTCGCCACCTACGGTATGAATCCGACACCGAAGTTCACCAATATCCAGTTGGGTAACGGTGCCAAGAAAATGCTGACCAAGGCTCAGAACACGGCTCTTACCGCCGCAACCAATTTCAGCCTGTCTTCCTATCGTCCCACCACAAAGTTCAAGATGAACTACACCTGCGAGTCTCCCAAGTCCACGATTACCATCAACACCACTGTTCCTCAGCATGATGTTGGCGTGGTGGCGATCACCGCTCCTGTGGAACAAAACAACAACTTCTCAGCCACAGAGGCTGTGACGGTCACATTGCAGAATTTCGGCACGCAGGCCGCTTCTAACTTCCCGGTGACCTACCAGTTGGGTAGCAATGCACCTGTCACGCAGAACTATAGCGGTTCTTTGGCGGCGGGAGCTACGGCGAACATGACGTTCGGCACTAATTGCGACATGACTTCTGTCTATTACGCTACTCCGTTCAAGGCTTACACTGATCTGAACACCGATACCTATCATGCTAATGACACCACCACGATATATGTGAGAAAGGAAGATCCGTGCGTGTCGGGTCCGTTGGCCGTGAGCACAGGAGCCCACATCACCAACGTCACTTTCGCCTCCCTCAACAATGGCACGGGTGCACCCTACACGAACCACCCGGTCGAAGCTGGCGCCAATGGCAGATATACTGACTTCACGCAGACGGTTCCCCCTGTGGTGGTGATTCTCGGTCAGGAGTACCAACTCTCTGTCACCCATGCTTTCTCCAATGCCACCGCAAAAACAGTCTACAAACGAGCCTATATCGACTACAACCGCGATGGTGTTTTCCAAAATAGCGAGGAGGTTCTGGCCACCACGGCCATTCCGGCAGGCGATACCAACGCTACGGTCACGCAGACCGTAAACATCCCCACCATCGGCAATGCAGAGATTGGGTTGACTCGTATGCGTGTGATTTGCTCCTCCACTAACCAGACCTCCCCGTGCGGATACTTCAACAACAACTCCACAACTGCTGAAGGCGAGACAGAAGACTATGCCGTGATATTGAGCTCGCCCATGGAAATAGACTTGGGCATCCCGGCTGTCTTGCACCCAGTTGGAGACATCTGTGCGGATGATCATGCCAACATCCGTGTCAATGTCCGGAATTACGGCACCCAGACGCAAGTGCTGAGCATGGACAATCCGCTGACTGTCACCGCTACCGTCAGCGGCGCCACGACAGGCACTTATTCAGAGACGGTCGAGAGCGGATCACTGGCACCCAACGGAGAGATGACTGTGAAGATTCCCAATGTCAACTTCAGCTCAGCGGGTGTCTATCACGTCGATTTCCAATTGACTTATGCCGCAGACCAATATATGACCAACAACACCAGAAGCTCTTCGGCTGAGGTCACCTCCACAGTCGTGTCGCAGCTGCCGTTTGTGGAAACCTTCGTTCCTCAAGGTACGGATGTAGCCAACCCTCAATTGCCTGACAGTTGGGAGTTGACGCAGTCTCATGGCAACTATTACTGGCGTGAGGTCACTGGTGCATCGCAGAACAATAACGTCGGCGGCGGCCCAGCCCACGACCACACTTATGCAGGTACTCTCATGCAGAATTCCGGTGGCTATGTCTCCGTGAACGGGGTGAACGGCACCACAAACAGAGACAAGTGGACTTCTCTCACCAGCCGATGCATCAATCTGCACTATTCAGACATTTATCCCGCCGAGTTCAACTTCTACAAATATTTCGCAGGTTCCTCCAACGCCGATTTCAATATGAGTGTTCAGGTCGGCTCAGGAGAGTATTATCAAACTGTTGAGACGTTGACCAAGGCCGACGGTGGTCAGGTGGGCGGTGATGATGTATGGAAGAACCATCTTGTGGTGTTGCATTCGGTGGATGAAGTCGCCCGCTTGCGCTTCACGGTCACCAATCAGGTCAACAAAATCGACCCGTCCATTGACGATATCAACATCGTTATCGGTCAGCCTGACATGGCCATAAACCGCATCGTCTATCCTTTGGATAAGAACGTCACCGACGCCTGCTTGGAGGTCAATAGCGTGATCAGTCCGGTCATCGAACTGTACAACAACGGCAATTCAGCAGTCGAGGAGTTCGATGTCCGATTCAATGTGGGTGTAGGTAACGATATCGTCACTCAAACGGAACACATCGTGCACCATCTTGCCCCTGGGGACACTTTGGTTTATACCAGCACCAACGAATTTGTGGTGACAAACCTGACCTCCAATTGGGAAGTGAAGGCAACTGTGGTCATTGAGAACGACAAGAACGAGTACAATAACACCAAACGTTCTCTCTCTTGCACGAATGTGGGGGTTGATGAGTATGACGGTGGTGTCTATCTCGGCCAGAACGAGCCTAACCCGGCAGTGACCACCACCCGTATTCCGTACTCTGTCATGGAGCCCGGCAAAGTCACCCTGGAACTCACCAACTCCAGCGGCCAGCTGATTTACACGGACGTTCAGGAGGCCCTTGAAGGGACCAACTATTTTGACCTGGCTACGGCCAATTTGGCGGCTGGCGTCTATTACTACACCATCCATTATAAAGATATTGTATTAACCAAGAAGATGGTTGTTGAAAAATAGCCCTCTTTTTAACAGAAGAAGCTACCCTTACGGGGGTAGCTTTCTTTTTATAAAGGATAAGCGAATGATGATGAGACACTTGATGATGGTGCTGTGCCTGGCTTTCGTGACGACAGCCTGCGCACAGCCAGGGGACTCCTCTTCAAGACGGCAGGAGTCGCAGGCGAGTCTGCGAACCGGCGCGGAACGGCTGGAAGCCTACTTGCCGGAGCTTGCAGGCAAACGTGTGGCGTTGTGCGGGAACCAGACTTCCGTGGTCGCAAACACCCATCTGGTAGACACCCTTATCGCAAGCAAGGTCAATCTGGTGAAGCTGTTCTGTCCCGAACACGGTTTCCGCGGACAGGCGGAGGCCGGCGCAGTGATAGCTTCCGGCAAGGACCCGAAAACGGGTCTTCCGGTCGTTTCCCTTTACGGCAAGAACAAGAAACCGTCCGCCGAGCAACTGCAAAATGTGGATGTCATCCTTTTCGACTTGCAGGATGTGGGCTGCCGTTTCTATACCTACATCTCCACGCTGCACTATGTGATGGAGGCGGCAGCGGAGAACGGCGTGCGGGTCATCGTGCTCGATCGCCCGAACCCCAACGGATTCTATGTCGACGGGCCGGTGCTGGACCCGCAGTACAAGTCTTTCGTGGGCATGCACCCTGTTCCGGTGGTCTATGGCATGAC
>AUXO013129663.1_pt1 | contig 13656 bp, 19 predicted proteins | sample 768731 | NCBI WGS metagenome assembly AUXO01 (sample SAMN02715735, study PRJNA202380) | gut metagenome | biome: sheep rumen | host: Ovis aries | place: New Zealand: Palmerston North
AAATATAGGGGGTATAGAAGAATCAATCTCCGGCAAACATTTTTTTATTCCCTCCCCATGATCATTTAAAATTGTATGCCCTATAATCCTCTATTGTGTGAATAATAATATTTGTGATAAGTAAAAGTTATTGTTGGTAATAAGAAAAATCTATCACAAAAATAATTGTATTATTTTGTAGGTTGTGTATAATAGAATTATAGAAAATTAATGAAAGGAGTTTGAGTTATGAAAGAAACAATAGAAAAAAGTATGAGCTGGAGTAAATGGAGAAAAGAAGCAGGATTTAAACAAAACCAAATTCTGTATACATCAAGACAAATTCATAACAGAACAACTATTCCAGAAGAGGATATTAACCGATTATTAAAAACTTATTCTAAAAGAGCAAATGCAAGATTAGCTAAAATTGAAAAAGAAATACCATCATATCAAAGAATAGGTTCTTATAATTGGTTAGAGAAACAACAATTTGATGAAGCAGAATATTTAAGAGAAGATAAATTAAGATTTAAAACAAGTATTAAAGGAAGATCTTATGAAGAAAAATTAGAAGAAGTTAAAAAATTAGATACTTTCTTATTTAATACTACAACAGGTACAGCATCACAATTAAAGAAATTTAATGAAAATTTATTTGAAAAAATTAAAAAATCAAGAAAATTTTCAGATGAAGTAAAAGAAAAATTAAAAGATAGTACATATGAAAATTTTAGTTCAATGATAGGAAGTGAATCTTGGAAAGCATTAAAAGAAGCAGGATATAATTCAGAACAAACATCAAATATTATTTTAACAGCAAAAGGTGAAGGAATAGAAATAGAATATTTAGATAAAGTAATTGATCAACTTATATCAATGATAAACAATCCAAATGTTGAAGCAATGCTTAATCTTATAAGAAGAAATTCAGAAGCAATTGCAAAGGGTGAATGGAAAAGAAATTAAGGAAAAGGAGTAATAATATGAAATATTTATACATCAATAATAATCTTTTTATACCCCATAAACTTGAGAAAAAAGGTAAATTTATAGGAAAAGGTTTACCCATATTGTATAAATGCACAGACTTTATAAGTTTAGATACAGAAACAAGTCATAATAATAATACAGGTTGGATCTATCAGTGGGCATTTTCTTATCCCATTGATAGTGAAAATCGTTTTATTGTATATGGTAGAACACCATCTGAATTAGTAGATTGTTTAGAGAAAATTATAAAAGTAAATGAATTAGATGATAATAATGTTATTGATATTTTTGTGCACAATTTATCATATGATTATCAATATATAAAAGATTGGTTAGAAACAAAGTTTGAGAAAAAAGGTAATATTTTAGCAGTTAAATTACACTCATTAATTGGATATAATATTAATGGATTAAATTTTAAATGTTCATATAAATTATCAAATAGATCATTAAATCAATGGTCAAAAGATTTAAATGTTAAACATAAAAAATTAGTAGATTATATTGACTACGAAAAAAGAAATTATCAAGATAGTAAATTATATAAAAGAGACTGGAAATATATGTTTAGAGATATTATATGTTTAGATGAATGTATAGTGGCTCAAAACGAATTATTTAATGATACTATATTTACTATGCCGTCTACTTATACCGGTTATATAAGAAGATATACAAGAAATAAATTTAAAGAAGATAAAAGCAATGCTTATTATTTTAAAGAGAGTGAGTTAAATGCTGAAACATATGATTTATTAGTATTATCATATACAGGAGCATTATGTCACGGAAATAGATTTTATATGGGTAAAAAAGTGACAGGTAGAATTAGACACAGAGATTTTGTTAGTCATTATCCTACACAGCAAATATGGGGTAAATGTCCTACTGGTCAATGGTCAATACACACTTATAATGATTTAACAACAAAAGATATAGAAAAATTATCTAAAAATTATTGCTGTTTAATAACAATGCAAATTAAAAATTTAAAAGTTAAAAAGGGAGTAACTTTTCCTATTTTATCAAGTCATATTATTGAAAGAAATACTATGAAAAAATTACATATAATAGAAGACAATGGAAGAGTTTTAAAATGTGATGATGAATTTTTCTTAGTATTAAATGAATATGATCTTGATATATTAAAAAGACAGTATAATTTTGATTATCAAATTACATCTGTAAGAACAAATCCAAAAGGTGATTTTCCTGAATATATTAAGGAAACAGTTAAATATTTTTTAATAGAAAAAACTAAATGGAAAAAAGAAAAAGCAAAATATAAAAAAGGAACTCCTGAATATGAAAATGCTGAAATACATCTCCAACTTGCAAAATCTTTACTTAATGCTATTTATGGTATGACTGCTACTAAAACTATAAGACAGAATTTTTATGAAGATATAAATGGAATGTGGCAAACATATACAGCAGGAACAAAAGAAGAAAAAGAACAATTATTACATAAATATTACAATAGTGAAAAGAACTTTATGACCTTTGATCTTGGTTGCTATGTAACAAGTCAGGCTAAAAAAGAACTTATTGATTTTATAGAATTAATAGGTTATGAAAATGTATTATATTGTGATACAGATAGTGCTTTTTATATCAGTAATGATGAGATTGAAGAAAAGATTGAAGCAAAAAATAAAGAGTTTAGAGATATTGCTGATGAAAAAGAATTATATGTAATGTATAATGGAGAAAAGATCTATTTAAATCAATTTGCCCTTGAAGATGAAAAAATTACAGAATTTAAATTTTTAAGAGCAAAAACTTATGCTTATGTAACAGAAGATGGAACATTAAATAGTACAATAGCAGGAGTATGTGCATATGGTTATAGTGGTAAATCGAGAGAAAATGAATTAAAATCTATTGACAATTTAAAAACAGGTATGAAATTTATTGATTGTGGTGGTAGACAAATCTCATATATTAATAATATAACACCTGAATTAGTTAATATAGATGGTCATTTGACGGAAGTTGCATCAAGTGCTATAATAAAAAGGAATATAAAAACACTAACATGTCCAGAAGATGTTATGGATGATTATGAATTAAATTACGAAATGGAGATATAATATGATACTTAAAGAAACAAATATTGAATATATTAACGGTCAAGAAAAACAGGGTATTAAATATGATTGGCAAAAAATATTTGCTAATTATAGAAAATTAAATGTCCCTAAAATGTTTTTTAACCCTTGTCATTTACCTTATACTATGGCAAGATATTTTATGCTTTTATCAAAAAGAAAAACTGGTAAAACAACGAACTTAATTTTGTTAGGAATGATAATGCATTTAATGTATGGAACAGAAATGGTTTACATAAGAGAAGATGATGATATGATAAAACCGTCTGTTTGTGATGAAATATTTAATGTAATTTTAACATATGAAAATGGCAAATATATAAAAGATATGACAGGTGGTGCTTGTAATAGTATATATTTCCACTGGAAAAAAGCTTATTTTTGTCATATAGATGAAGAAACAGGACAAAGAGATTATGTTATGTCACGCCCTTTTATGCATTTTATATCTATTAATATGTGGGACGAAATTAAATCGACAATGAACTTACCTCTCGCTGATTTTCTTTTAGTTGATGAATTTATAGGTAAAACATATAATGAGGGATCTTTCTTAGGTCTTATGCAGATTAAAGATACAATAGGTCGTTTTAGAAAATCAATTTTTATGGTACTGGCTGCTAATACTATAAATTTACATAGCCCTTATTTTAGAGAGTTTATGGTTAGTAAAGATGTAAAAGAATTAAAGGCTGGTAAAAATAAACTCGTCACTACGCCAAAGGGTACAAAGGTTTATATAGAATATATCGAACCAAATGAAGAATACCATAAAATAAATGAAGAATTAAATCAATTATATTATGGTTTTGAAAATCCTCAATTATCATCAATTACAGGAGAAGATGAGGGATGGTCTTTCGATAATGTACCTCATATAAAAAATAATGATACTGATGTTATTATTGATAAATCTGTCCGTATTGAATATGATGGAGAATATATACAATTAGAACTTACTCACACAGAAGATAGGGGATTAATTGTAAATTGTCACCCTACTACAAGAAGTCATAAAGATGCTATTATATTGACAATGGAAGATATTTATGAGCGTAATCATTTATATGGTTTAGGAATAAAAAATAAATTCTTTAATTTAATATGGAAATTATATGAACAAAATAAGTTTTATTATTCTGACAATGAAACAGGTAATATTATAGTAGAATATATTAGATCATATAGAACAAGAAAAAGATAAAGTATTTTTACTTGACACTATACTAAATATACTATATAATAATAATATAAAATATTTCATATTATTCCTTTTCTTTCCGGGGGATATGTCACAGGCACGGCATATCCCTCACCCAATGGGGAATAATATAGAAGGGAGATAGAATATGGAATTTTCGGATTTAGTTAATCTTTTAGTAAATAATGGTACAGCAATCGCTATAATCGGTTTTTTCTGCTATAAGGATCTTAGATTTACACAGGATTTACAGAAAACATTGACAGTTTTAGTTGATACAGTAAATGCTTTAAAAGATGTAATGGCAGATGAAAAGAATGAAAAGAAAGGAAATAAATAATATGGCTACAAAAGAACAGATACATAATTTTATAAATACAATAGGTCCAACTTGTAAAAAAGTCGTTGAAGATTTAGGATATTCAGATGTAGTTTTACAAGGTTGTATTGCTCATGCTTGTCTTGAAACAGGGTGTAATTTAAATGGTATTATGTGGAAATACTATGGAATTTTTGGAATAAGTGCAGATGCTGGATGGGTAAAAGCAGGAAATAAATTTTATAATGCAAATACTAAAGAATGTTATGATGGTAAAACATATACAGGTCTTGTAAAAGGATTTAGGGCTTATGATAGTTTAGAAGATAGTATAAGAAATTATTTTAAACTTTTATCATGGAGTAGATATAATAAAAGTTTTTTAGCAAAAAATGTTAAAGAATATATAACAATTTTAAGAGATGGGGGTTATGCAACTGCTATAAGAGATACATATATAAATAGTGTTGTTAATTATTATGATAAAAATAAGGATATTATAAATAAATATCTTCCTAATAAAAATAATAATATAACAGAATTAAAAACTGAAACACCTAAAACAAATGATACAGATGAATTAGTATTAAATATCATTCGTGGATTTTATGGAAATGGATCAGCAAGAAAAAAGAAACTTGAAGCAGAAGGTTATAACTATAAAGAGATACAGTCACTTGTAAATAAAAAAATGGCTGAATTAGTACAGGACACAATTGATGGTAAATATGGTAATGGTAAAGAGAGAAAGATTAAACTCGGTGATCTTTATTTAGCCGTACAATATGAAGTAAACAAAAAATTAAAATAAAGGAGAAAATACTATGTCAAAGAAAATAGCAAGAGATTTAAACATTAAGAACATAGAGGAACGTGTATTTGAACTTGAGAAAAATCCCGGTGGTGGTGGTAGTGATGAAAATTTAAATGATATTTTACCTGAAGAATATGATCCTACTCATATTTATAATATTGGTGATGTTGTTAAATATGAAGGTAAAATATACTATATTGGTATGAATAATGTAACAGGTGATTTTAATCCTGCTTATACATCTAAATATATCAATAAGAGAATACCTACGACAGATATTAAAAACAAAAAGATTTTAATTTATGATCCTACGGCAATTTATGATTCAGTTAATAAGATTTTAACAGTTGATATTACTTCTAATATTGATAATATTAAGAGTAAATTAACAAGAAAATTATCTAATGATAATCCTATTGATACTATTCGTTTTTATCCGTCTTATGAAGGAGCACAGGATACTAACAAACTTGATATTGAAATTTATTTTGAAAATCCCGTCGCTGGTATAGGACTTGATACAGATTTTAAGATTAAAGTATTAATTGGTAAAAATACTATAACACTTGATAATGGTGTTTTAGTATCATCAGTAGTAACTGGTATGATTTGTCTTGATGAAGCAAGATATTGTAAAGCGTTAAAATATTCAGAACTTGAGCAATTAGGAATGTATGGTACTTATCCTAATAACGCAACTATTGAAAAAGGGACTATGCTTGAAAATGGTTCAAATATTAATAGTAAATCAATGACTGGTTCATTTATATCAAATTGTGAAACTATTACTAACGGTTATATACAGGAAGCTTATGCTTTATTTGATGTAAAAGGTTCTATTTTAGGTGATATTCAGGAATATAGTGGAAAATCAGTAGGTTTACATATTGAAATGGAAGAGTTCATTTTAAAGGATTCTATTATTCCAGAATAAATTAAAATAAATATGTCAAGTATTTTTACTTGACATATTACCCAAAAGGGGATATAATATATAATATAAAACGGATATATCGCTGAGAGATATACCCCTAACCTAAAAAAGTTAAAGGAGAAAAAAATATGGCTACATTAAACAACAATCAGATTGAAGATATTATTAAGGCTGCTCATGCACAGGCTATTGGTGCTGACAATATTGATAATATTGAATTAGCCGATGTTATTGAAATGGGATCGAGTGATAATCCTCATTATAAAGAGACATTTACAGGTGCTCTTGAGGCTCTTATTGCAAAGACTTATTACACAGTAACAAAGGACGAGAGTGGTACAATTGATCCTTATTTTGAGGATTCAGACAGATTTAAACAGGTTGTACGTTTCTTATCAATTGATATTCCGGATGTAAAGGAAAATTCTGCTTGGCAGTCTTTCGGTAATGGTGAGGGACAGGTTTCAAAAATCGGTACTTACGATATTTTCAAGCCTATTGTTTATGCTCGTTATTACGCACATTCAGATTCGTGGGCACTTCCTATGACACTTACCGGTGAACAGTGGGATGTTGCATTTTCTAATGAATCAGAACTTTCAGCATTTACTGGTATGTTATGGTATGCATTCGATGAAAAGGCACAGATGCACAGAAAAGAAATGAGTTATTTAAATAGAAATAACTTTATTGCTTCTAAACTTGCATCTCAGACTGCCGATCTTACTGGTCTTAAACTTCACGCTGTAAACCTTGTCCAGCTTTATGTTGACAAATACGGTCTTGCAGATGAGGGTTGCACAGTTGACAAATTCCTTACTACACAACAGGCTCTTGCTGATGGTGTTAGAAATATCGGTCTTTATAGAGATTATTTTAAGTCTCCTAATAAGACATTTAATAACTCTCCTATTCCGGTTGCTTGTTCAGAAAGTGATATGGTACTTGAACTTATTTCAGAATTCGATTCAGAAATTAACACAGTACTTAATGCAAATACCTATCATAATGAGTTCGTAAAACTCGGATCTTATAATAGAGTTCCATTCTGGCAGGGTGTCGCTAAGGAAGATGCTAATGACGATATTCAGAAGTATGACTTCGATACAGTAACTACAATTAATGTTAAAACTGCTGATGGTGATACAATTAATAAGTCAGGTATTATCGGATTGCTCGTTGATAAAAAGGCTATTATGCATACAATTAAGTCTGAAAGAACTCCTGTTAAATATTTCGAAATTGAAGATATGACACAGATTGAGTATCAGGCAAGAGATATGTATATGAATAACCTTGACAGAAACGGTATTGTATTCTACCTCGAAGATGTTGCACCTGTTGAGTCAGATGAAACAGAAGGTGAATAATACAAACAGCTGTTCTACCATAAAGCCCCTCTATTAAATTAGGGGGGCTAAAATTTTATAAAGGAGAAAGATTATGTTATTTTCCGATTTAAAACCAGTAATACAAAAAGCATATAGAATTAAATCATATGATGATATTTTTAGTAATATCGTTATGAGTATTCTTGACTATGAATTTCCCGAAGAGATTAAAAAGGATATTAACCCGAAAAGGTTAGAAGCCCTTCGTATATATACAGGTGCAGTTGCTATTTGGCAATTAGAAGCAAGTGATATATCAGGTCACGAAGATTGTAATTTAAAAGTAGGACAGTGGGTATGTTCACAGGTTGAATTTACAGGAAAGACAGAATGCCGTTATGGTTTTGGTATTGCAGAGGGTGTAAATGCTATTTGTAATTTAAATAATGGTATTGTAAAGAGATTTGACAACTGGGTTGATAATGAGAAGATTGCCGTTATTTTCTTAAATAGTACTTATATGCCAGATTTAAATATAGGTCGTTTTTCTGATATGGCTGCTGAAACAGAATTATCAATTAAGTTAAATATATTCTTTTCTCGTTTTTATCCTATACTTATTGCTGATGATAAAAAGAAGCAAAAAGTTATAAATAAAATCGTAAAGAATATGATGTCTGGGGGAAATATTGACACAGGCGAATTAGAAACTATTATTGATGAAAATTCATTAAAATCTATAATGGCTGAAAATGGTGTTGAGGTTAAGGGTATTGAAAAAATAGATATAGGTGAAGTTGATAAATCTTCATATATTCAATACTTATGTAAACTCCGTGATGATATTATGAGATGGTTTTATTCATTATATGGTATGAATAGTCAAGGTTCATCTAAAATGGCACAGCAGACCACTGATGAAGTTAATCAGGACAGTAATAGTTCAATGATTTTACCTTATGATATGTATAAACAGGCTAAATTAGGATTAGAAATGTGTAATAAAAAATTTGGTTGGGAAGCTAATGTAACATTTTCTAAATGTTGGGCTGAAAGAATTATACAATTAACTGATGAAGCCGTTGATATTGAAGAGATTGAAGAGATTGGCGATGATATAAAAGATACTATTGATGAAGATGCTGTAAAGGGAGAAGCCTTGACAGATGATAATAATGATGATAAAATAGAAGAAGATAAAGAAGATAAATCTGATGAAAGTGAGGAGAAGAAAGATGAAGATTAGTCATTTTAATATAAGGGATATTCTCCTTAAATTAAGAAATTTTACTTATATAAGAAATTATAACGGTGAGGAGGAAACGGTTAATGTTGAACTGTTTCCCCTTGCTCAGATTGATTCTGCAGTAAAGATCTATTTTCAGCGTTATGGTAATCTTATGGCTGATGATATAATGTTTGATTATGAAAAAAATTATATCAGTGCTCAAGAAATTGCGAATATATTACAGACAATATATTATGCAAAATGGAAACAGATGCTTGAAATACAATTTGCTGATTATAATCCCTTATGGAATGTTGACGGTTTAGAAAAGCGTACAACTACCTTAACTCACGGTGAAAAGATTAAATACTCAAAGAATGCAGAAAGTACTTCAGAACAGTTAGTAGCTGGTGAAACTACCAAAGAACAAATTACTAATGGAGAAGATACTTCAGAACAAGTTAATAATGCCACAAATGAACATAAAATCAGTCCTTATGATAGTACTAATTATAATAATGAAAGTAAAGACGAAAGTTCAATAGGTAAAATTAAAAATGTGTCTAATATGGGAAAAATTAAAGATACATTTAATAATGGTAAAACAAAAATTACTACCGGTGGCTATGATGAAGATATACATAGTGGTGATGATAAAACTGTTGATGAATATAGAAGAACTGGTAATATAGGTGTTACAATGTCTACACAACTTTTAAGAGATGGCGAAAGTTTTTGGAGTAAATTTAACTTTTATGATATATTCTTTAAAGATATAAATAAAGAATTAACTATTGGTATATGGGAGTAAAAATATGAATATAACTTTATACTCAACAAGTTCAGATAAAAAAGTTTGTAATAAAGTCTTAACTGGTGCAACTGTAAAAAGTTGTACCATAAAAGACGCTACAAATATCAATATGCCGATTTTATATTTACAGAATGATGTAAATTTAATGAATTATAATTACGCTTATATTGATGGATGGGGTTATTATTATATTATTAATAAAGGTGTTGATAATGGACAAAGAAATGTTATTTATCTTGAATATGATCCCAGAAAGTCAATGCTTACAGATATAAGGGCAAGTGGTGGTATTATAACAAGACAAGCAAACGGTGAGGGTTATTTACCTGATGTTTTAGCACAACAATCAGCAGAAGTTCGAACAAGAGTTCTTAATTTTCCTACACCTGTTTGTTCTTCTGATAATGTTTATATTTTAACAATAGGTGGAGTGAGAACAAGTTAATGGCTGCTTATACATCTTTTACAGTTAATGGTTATTATGCCTTAACAAAGGGTTTAACAATTGGACAAGCGTTAAGTAGAGGGTATTTATCTTTTACGGGTAATGGATTTCCTGTAGGTGGTCAAGAATGTACTCAATTTTATAGTGGTTATTTAAATACTGATATACCTGCTGATGCTCTTGAAAATGATGCTGAATGTCCTGATAGAAGCGATCCTAAAACTCACTGTATACAGTTTCACGAAAGATGGAAAGAACCTACATGGGATAGTTTTACAATACCTGCAACTATTGACGGTCACCAAGTAAAATACTGTTTTTTAACTGTTCATCCATTATATGCAAATGATCATATATGGAATGAAATAAATGCTCAAAACTGTGGTCCTATTTATAGAAATGTATTAGGTACTATATTATGTTTGAGATATAGGGACGAAAATGATAATTTACATTTTTCTCCAGTGTTAAATGCAATATATAATTTTAATTTTGTAAGTAGACAAAAATTAACGGATTTAAATCCTGATGTAAGAGTTTATGATCCAGAATATGGTTGGGGACCACAAAGGATTTATTGGAATCCTTATAAAGTATGTGATTTATGTTTAGGGGGATGGACCGCTTATGATATTGTTACAGAAGAATATTTTGGAACACCTTATACAAATGTAGTTATAAATTTAGATGGTTTACGATTTTATGAAGATTATACGAAAGGAGATCCTGAACTTATGGCTTTTGATCCTGAAACAACTGATGAATTTGATATTAGTAATAAAATGTCAAAAATATTACAATTAAGAAAAAATGAATTAGATAATTTATTTGAATATTTATTATTTAATAGTGATCCTAATGTTACTGCTGCAGTAATGGACGGATTAAAATTATATGGACAAAATCCGTCTGATTTAATTATTGATTTATGTCAATTACCTTTTACTCCATCTGCTGCTCAATTATGTGGTGTAGGTGGTGCTCAGTCTGATATTACTATAGGAACTGAAACAGCAAGAATTGGTCAATTTAATGAAATAATTAAATTAAAATCAAAATATTTAGGAGCGATTGATTTATCAACAAGTGTAAATTCACAATTTCCTATAACAAATGACTGGCATGATTATTTATCTTATGGATTATATTTATATTTACCTTATGCTGGTATATATGCTTTAAACCCTGAAAAATATTTACACACAGAACTTAAATTAAAAGTAATGTTTGATGTAAGAACTGGATCTTTAAAATATTATGTTTTTGCTGATGATAAATGTGAGGATATGTTTGAGGGTATGTGTCGTATATCTTGTCCTATAAGTGGATCAGATAAAAGGGCTGCTGCTGATATGTTTAAATCTGGTTTCGGTACTACTATTATGGGTGGTGCAAAAATTTTAGCTGGAATAGGTGCTGTAGCTGCTGGTGTTGGTGCTACTGTTGCTTCAGGTGGAATGGCTGCTCCTGCTGCAATAGCATTAGCTGGTGGTGTATTAACAGGTGTTTCTGGTGGAACAGATCTTGGTAAAGGAATTAAACAAATGGGGGGTCCTATTTCTATGACCGTATCTGGTGGATTTAGTGGTTCTTCTAATATTTTTGATGATACAAGTGCTAAACTCATTCAAGTATATCAACCTTATATTGATGACGGTATTGTTACTAATTTAGGTAAACCTGATAATAAATATCAATCATTTGCATCTATATCTGGTTATATTGAAGCAAGAAATGTAAAATTAGTATCATCACAAACGGCTGTTCGACAGGAAATGTTAAAACAGTGTTTAGCAGAAGGTTGTATATTATAATATAAAAATAAGGGGCTATATAAGCCCCTTTATTTTATTCTTCAAAATCATCACTATATAACGCTCTAAATAAACTCTGCATTATACCTAACATACAAGTAAAGAATACAACTGCTATAATACCAAGAATAATATATTTAACCATAAATTTAATCTCCTAATTTACCTTGTCTAAATCGTTCTATAATTTCTTTTTCTATCTTATTTTTTAAATAATTATATTTACGAATAAATAATTTATGATATTCATATTCCATAACATCAGTATCTTTATATGTAAGATAATAATAAATTCTATTTTCTGCTTCTTTATAAATATTATAAAGTGATTTTACTGTTCTATCTTTCATATTATTTATTCTCCTTTATAATTTTCTTTACTATATCATTTTCTTCCATTATCTTTTTAAATCTTTTTCCTTCTTCAGTTTTTATAAAATTTTGATATTCTTTTATTATATTATTAACATAATCTTTAATATTCATATTATTTACCTCCAAATATCATTGTTAATATTACACATAAAAGTATTAATGCATTACAACAAGTTAATGTACCCAATACACACATACAACCAAATAAGGTTTTCTTTACTTCCTTTAATTCTTCCATATTATTATACCTCCTCTAAATCAATTTTATTTTTAATAATTCCATAATCAAATAATCTCATTAATGGTATTAAATAACCATAGCTTGTATCACCCATTCTTACTGCATCTATAGATGAATAATGTTTATCAATAAATTCTTTAAATTCCTTATTATCTATAATATACACTATTTTATTATGATAGTCAAGTAACCATAATTCATTTGCTTGACATTTTACATTTATTCCCTGATCATAGGGATTATTTAAAGAACCTTTACATAATTCAAATACTACATTATCAGTCTTCCATATTCTATAATCAGTCTTTACATCCATTGTTATAATTTTTTCTGTTCCGTGTATTTTATATTCAAAATCAATATCTGCTTTTTGATAATAAGGATTATTTCTAAAATCTCCTACATATGATAATTTCTTTTCTTCACATTTTTTTAATAAATATGACTTTACTAATTCTTCTCCGGGTAATCCTTTTTTATAAGCCTTTTTAAATCTTTCTTCAAATTTCATATTATTTAACCTCACTTTCTTCATGAACAGTACCATTAGTTTCTATTATATAGTCTCTATGATCATAATTTTTCGATATTCTTACACAATAAGCATCTTCATATTTATAACTTTCTTGAATACCTATTAATGAATTATCTATCATAAATTCCATTAAGCTAATATCTTCATTAACCATATATTCAATTCTTTCTTTTATTACATCTTCATAATCAATCATTTAAATCTACCTCCTAACTCTAATAATATTTCATATAAGAATTTCTGATTATCTTCATATAATACTTTTAATGGTTTTAAGAACTCATTATTCATTTTTGTCTTTTTATAAATATCTACTAATTCCTCAATTGACATATCCTTTAAATCTTTCATATTAATTATTTCCTTTCTGTAATTTATATAATCTTCTCATTACTTTATTATATTTCTTTAATAACTCTCTTCTCTCCTTTCTATTAAATTTACTTTTGTTTTGTTCATCTCTAAACATCTTATTCATAACTCAAACTCCTTTCATTAATTTTCTATAATTCTATTATACAC
>AUXO010916383.1_pt1 | contig 13655 bp, 24 predicted proteins | sample 768731 | NCBI WGS metagenome assembly AUXO01 (sample SAMN02715735, study PRJNA202380) | gut metagenome | biome: sheep rumen | host: Ovis aries | place: New Zealand: Palmerston North
GCAAAAGCGTATATCAAGTATCGCTACGACAAGGAAAAGAAACGTGCTCTCAGAAAGGATTTTGAAAATCGTTTTCACAAGGTGAAAAAGCTCATTGATGGAAATGATAAGGAATCACAGAAGGAAAATTCTAATAAAGATACACGTATCATTTCAACAATGCGTGACTATATTGCAGGATTCACATGTCGTGAAATGGCAAAAGAAATCTTCCCAGATGATGTATGGAAAGCACATGAAGAAGGCATTATTCATATTCATGATACTGATTATTCACCGCTCATGCCCATGACCAATTGCTGTTTGATTAACTTAGAAGATATGCTTCAAAACGGTACTGTAATCAGTGAGACATTAATTGAAAAACCAAAGTCATTTAGAACCGCTTGCACTGTTACAAGTCAAATTGTTGCTCAGGTAGCAAGCAGTCAATACGGTTTAAAAAGATAAATCTGCCGTATTCAAACACTCTTAAGCTGGCATTGCTAGCGGTTACGATACTCGGTATCGTGGCTAACGAGGAAGGATGGAATGTCTAATCTCGTGTTAATAAACTTATTTGGAAAGGATAATTTGTTGTGACCGTAAAGGAAAAAATCGAATTGAACAAGGATGCGATTGAGTATCTTTACTGTAAACGAGGGGAAAGCATTAGTTCGATTAGTTCAAATATCAAAGTAAACAGAAAAGAGTTATCTAAAGCTATTAAAGAATGGGGATTTATTCAGAAAAAGACATATAAAATGAGTCCTAAGATTAGAAAATTTATCTCACAGAATAAAGATTTTATTATCTCTAGGATGAATGAATGTATGAGTGATGCTGAAATTGCTAAGTTATTAAATGTGTCTATGGACTTTTTAAAGTATACATATAAGGTAAATGAAGAACTTAGAATCTCTTCAAGAAACAGAACATTGAAAAGAAGAGCAAAGGCAAGTGAAGTTCTTAAAGAAAAACAGAAACCACATAAATTTGAAGAATTGAATGGTGAGGAATGGAAAGAAATCCTAGGCTACAGTGGATATTATGTGTCTAATATGGGAAGAGTTAAACATCGCTTAGTCAAGACAAAAGACTACAAGCTATTAAGCCCATCACCAAATGTCAGGAACGGAAGAATGTATGTAAGTATTGTTAATGATAACGGTCAAAGAAAAAACGTTAATCTTGCAAGACTTGTAGGGCACAACTTTGTAGATGGTTATTCAGAAGAGAATAACACGATTGACCATATTGATAACAATGTACAGAATAACGAAAGTAGCAATTTACAATGGGTATCACAATCAGACAATAATAAAAATGCTTATATCAGAGGAAGAAAAGTCAATAAAGTAAAACATAAAGCTAAAAGAAAAATAGTCATTGATGACAAATATGAATTCAGTACAGTATCTTCTGCTTCTAAATTCATTGGTATCAGTGAAACACAGTTTAGAAGATATTTAGATAACGAATGCGAATGCAAGAGCCATAAAGTCACACAGGTTTATTAATGTAACGACTATCCTATATGGAGTAGGTGAATAATCCGAAACAGAGTGGTTGGAAACACAAATCCGGCAAGAAATAGTCTAGTGATAATAGAAACACAAAATCTATATTATTGGGACAATCAATCACATTATCTCACATCTCGCCATTTGTAGATGTGTCAAGAAAGAAATACATCAAGGAGGTAGAAGAAGACTGTAAGGAAAATGGAATAGAACTTACCAAAGAACAATTAAATAATATTGTTGAAAGAAAAGTAAAAAAAGAAATTAAAGATGGCATTCAAACATTGCAATATCAATTTTTGACTCTCTCAACAACAAACGGTAGATGATTTGCCGTTTTAAAATTATGTTAACCATGTTTATTCAATGGGTGTGAGATAAAAATCTTGCTAACGGTAGAAGTTAAATAAGGCATATGTACTAAAATGGAGAGTACGCACGAATACGCTTCGTAAGAGAATCTAAGGTTTATTTTAATAAAAATAGATAGCTGACAATACCGTGCCAAGTGATAATTCAATTATAAATATGTTTTGAATTATTAAAGGTGTAACGACTATTGGTGATGAGTGTAGCCAAGTAGGGTGGATATGAATACCGCTCAAAATGCATAACTACCTATCAATTGATAGAAGAAGAGTTAGTCTACTATAAGCTAGTCATTAGACTAGGAAATAGAAATATTTCTACTTATAGTGCAAGCTCCATTTATTACAGTATTTTGTTATTTAGATGAAGTTCCAGATGGACAGCCAAGAAAAGACTTAGCAATGTGTATTGAGGAAATGATTAAGCAGAGGATTGAAAGTGTGAAAAATCCTCAAGGCGTTAATGTAACAACAGCATTTCCAAAAATCATTTATGTATTAGATGAAGATAACATCCATGAAGACAGTGAATATTACTGGCTTACAAAGTTGTGTGCAGAATGTACAAGCAAGAGACTTGTTCCAGATTACGTTTCTGCAAAGGTTATGAAGAAGAATAAAGAAGGGAATGTATTCCCACCCATGGGTTAAGAACTACACCACGGCTCATGTAAAACTAGGTGGACTGTAAAAAGGTGTACATTTTACGTTTAGGAGTTATAGGAAATGATGACTAGAAAATGTGCTAATAGGGGATTAAAAGAATCCTATGCCGAGCTTATTTATATTTTTAAATATAAGTTTGAAGGTTAAGAGACTATCGAAAGCATAGTTTGTGAGAAAAACACAAGTGAATAAGTGAATAGAGTAAAGCTATTGTAATAGTTGGTTGATAAGTGAGATTAGCTTATTGTAATTCCATTAAATTGAAAGACCTAGCAATAATGTAACGGTAAAAGGAACATTATAAAGATATAGTCCAATGCAAGATTAATTCTGCATTGTGTAGAAGTTTATTATCACCTTGGAAAGACGAAAACGGAAAATATAAATTCTACTCCCGCTTCAACCAAGGTGTTATTACATTAAACTTACCAGATATTGCATTATCTTCAAAAAAAGATATGGATAAATTCTGGAAAATTTTTGATGAAAGACTTGAATTGTGTCATAGGGCATTGCGTGTCAGACACGAAAGTCTGTTAGGCGTTAAGTCAGATGTAGCACCGATTCTGTGGCAACATGGTGCATACGCAAGACTTAAACCCGGTGAAACAATTGATAAATTATTATTTGGCAATTATTCAACAATTTCTCTAGGATAAACAACTGCAATTGTCCTAGTAAAATCTCTTAAATTGCGGGGAACCCCTTAGAGCCTTAATTACCAAGCATTAATAGTGATATTGATGTGGAGAAGTTAGCGACTAATGTATGGTAACAACATTAAGGATTGGGAAACCAGACGCAGCGAAGTTTCTTCAAAAAGAAGAAAAACGTTCAACGACTATAATAGAGATTCTTTAAAAACAAAAAATAAGATAAATAGTAGAGGAGTGAAAAAAATTATAGACACAGGAACAATTTATAAAATTACTAATACAATTAATGGAAAAATATATGTTGGACAAACAACAAAAACAATTGAACAACGTTTCATAAAACATAAAGGACAAATTAAAGATGGCAGTGCATTACATAATGCAATGCTAAAATATGGTGTTGAAAATTTTGTTATTGAATCAATAGAAACGAACATAAATAAAAAAGACCTTAACTCAAGAGAAATATATTGGATTCAAAAATTACATTCATGTTATCTTGATTACCCTAATGTTGGATATAACAAATTACGTGGAGGTTCGCCGTCTGATTCACCAATAAGAGCGAAGTTATCTAAAAAAGAGGTTTGTGAAATACAAGAATTGCTTGCCAACACAGATATGAGTGAAACTGAAATTGCAGCTAAATATAATATGACTATTTATGCGATAAGTGATATTAATCGTGGAGCGTCTTGGAAGGATGATTTAATTAATTATCCTATTAGACACAAAGAAATAACAATATGTACATATGAAATGTTTATTAAAGTAATTAAATTGTTACAATTGCATGTTTTCTCAAGTTCGTGGATTGCAAGTCAATTTAATCTTGCAATTTCAACAGTTAGTAAAATTAATACAGGAATATACGAAAAGTTTAAATATCCAGATAATATTTCTTTTCCAATTCAACCACAAAGAGGAAAAGATAAGAATGTACGTATGTCGTCAATTGATAAACTAAAATTAATGAAAGATATGTTGACAACAAAAACTACAATTAAAGAGTTATCTATAAAGTATAATATATCATTATCATATGCAAGAGCTATATGCCGTGGAACAGGTAAAGCAATGATATATGAAGAATTAAAATTTCCATTAAAAGAATACTTAGAATATAACTTAAAAGTTATTAATAAAAAACTTAATGAAATAAACAATGTTTTTAAAGAAATGGTATAGTCTACTCCCTTACTTAAATATCGGGAAACCAAGGGTATTAAGGATGCAGGATTATATGAATGCGTGAAATACATGACTGGAAAAGACCAGATTACAGATGAAGGTCATGAATTTGCATTAGATGTAATGAAGAAGCTCAATGAAGCTTGTGAAAAATGGAAAGAAAAGGAGAATATTGGGTATTCAGTTTACGGTTCCCCTATGTGGATTCAATGGGGGCTTGTAGCGTAAGCTACAATGAAAAAACTGCCTAACCTACTAACGTAGGGTGTATACGAAACATATATATTACATGGAACATCAGGAAATGGATGCTTGTTCGTATGCTAACAGGGAAAGCAATAAGCAATCCTGTGCTAAATTTGGTCAATATGTAAACAAAAAAAATAAGAAAGGAGGTCGCTATCATGGAATTACCAAAAACCGCAAAACGTATTAAAAACAGCAAGGACTTTATTGATATTGACGGTTCCGTGTATACTTATCGAAGTAATTACAAAGGTCGAACTACAAATACGCTTGTGAAAAAAAGTCAGCATAAATGTTATGGATATAACTATTGTGGAATTTATTATTATGATATTAAAAAGTGTAAAGAACGCCGTGTTCATAGACTTGTAGCCGAAGCTTTTATTCCAAACCAAGACGGATTGCCAATTGTGGGACATAAGAATAACATCAAGTGTGACAACCGTGTTGAAAATCTTTATTGGACAACTTGTAAAGAAAATATACGAAAAGCTCATGATGATGGTTTATGTCCACAAGATTCAGGATATGACGATTCGCAATCAAAGCCAGTCGTTATGTATGATACACTTACAAATAAAGTCTTAGGTGAATTTGGTTCTATTAGAGAAGCTGTTCGTCTCACTGGAATAAAACAAACAACAATCTCAAGACAGGCTAAATATCATCGACCAGTACGAAAGCCATATTTCTTTCGCTATAAAGATGATGTTGTTGTAAACGCTAATAGAATCATCGGAAGATTTGTATATGATACTGATAAATTGGTTGACGTATTCATCAATCAAGGTGACGCAGCTAGAAAAACTAATACATGCGAAAAAGTCATCTCAACACAACTAAAAAAGGAAAACCAAAAACAAAACGACAAAATTATTATTTTGCATATTTGACCAATAAATGTGAACAGACTATCGAAAGTTAGAATACGAGTAGAGTAGCCTTATATGGGCGAAAGAGCAGACTCCGTTGTGAAAACGGATGAAAATATAGTCGAAAAAACGATTGAATCGACAACTTATAAATTTGCCAAGTCTCTTCAAAGAAGATTTGGAATCATTAAAGGAATCACTGACAAGGATTATGTAACAAATAGCTATCACATCACACCATCTCAGAATATTGATGCGTTCAGCAAGCTTACATATGAAAGTGAATTCCAACAATATTCTCAAGGTGGTTACTTCAAATACGTAACTCTTGTAGCTACCTCAAATTTTGTGAACCATTTTACTCAATGGGTGTGTAACTAGTAAACAGTTATGCTAACGTGGGAAACCTTATTAGCAAGATTGTCAAGGCAATCACGTGCCAAGCAAATGATTAATATCATTTGAAGGTGTACAGACTATTATGTAAGGCTGATATGAGTACAGCTTGAAGTGCAAAAGGTGTGAAGTAGTGTATTACCTGCTACGCTAAGATATAGTCGGGAGTTCAACAATATAATGAAAGGAGACACGAATTGACATATAAGTGTGATATATGTGGAAGAGAATCTTTTAAAAAAATAAAAATGCATGGCTATGTATTATGTTCAAAGCATATGCATCAATTACATAAATATGGTAAGTTTTTAGACAACATTCAGAGAACAAATTCTGATTTAAACGATTATACGATAAAAGGCGATATTGCTGTATTCAATGTCTATAATCAAAGAAATGAGAAGATAGATGAATTTATTGTTGATAAGGATAAGTTGCATATCGTCAAGTATCATAAATGGAGGAAATCTCATGGTCATATTGTCACTGGTAGCCAATCAAAAGGAAATCAAGTTGATTTAAGCTGGCTTGTAATGGGAGTTACTAAAGATGATATGAAAAATAATGTTATTGACCATATCAATGGGAAACCAAATGATAACAGAGTTTGCAATCTTAGAATTTGCACACAATCTGAAAATGTTTTAAATCGTTCATTTATGAGCAACAATACAATTGGATTCATTGGTGTTTCATATAAGAAAGACAAGAATAGATATGACCCAGAAATAAGAGAAAATGGCATCAGATGTCATTTAGGATTATGCAAGGAATTAAAAGAAGCGGTATATAAACGCTATATTGCAGAAGGAATCGTCTTTAAGGAATTTTGTAATGAAGAAGAACATTTAAGAAAATTTAATTATATAAAAGACTTACCAGAAGAAAGAAAAGAAGAGCTATTTAAAACAGTAAAAAATAAACTCATTGACAAAGGACTTTGGCAATAAGTTACGTAGAAGTACCAAATATTACAAAGAATGTTGATGCAGTGCTTGAAATCATGAAGCATATCTATGACACAATCATGTATGCTGAAATTAATACAATGACATCATACTGTCAAGTGTGTGGATGCACTGATATTCATATGGAAGATGATTTGAAGTTCCATTGTCCACAGTGCGGCAATGATGATTTTGACAAGATGAATATTGCGTTGAGAGTATGTGGGTAAACAAAAATGTTATGCTCCTTATATTGGGAAACCATATAATGATAAATACGTGAACCTAGAAATCTAGGGTGTTATATAAATTATATAGCTAACGGTGAAAACTTATAGATAAATTATTTATTTATAAATAATACCGTGCCAAGTTTGTGATATAAATCGCTTAAAGGTGTAGAGACTATACAGAGACATCTGTTTAGGCATATGATGAAATGCATATGCCGAAGTGCGTGCTACCTAAACACAATTTAACATATTGTGCATGGTAAAGAGATAGTCCAATTGTTCATATTAAGTTATGAACAGTTGATATTTCAACGAACCCATTTAATGAAGGCCGGGCAAATGATATTCATGACAGAAAAACCCACTTGGAGAATGAATACTTTGAAGACAATCAAATTAAGGAAAAATAATTAATGGAGAAATTAGGGAATTATGCAAATGTAAAATATTACTGTATATCCAATGGTGATGGGATTGGCGTATCAATCTATCTTAGCGGATGCCATTTTCATTGCAAGGGATGCCAGAACAGTTCAATCTGGAATTATGATACAGGAAATGAACTTACCTATGATGTAATTAAAAAAATCATTAAGCATATGGCATCCAATAAACATGTAAACCACTTATCAATCCTAGGTGGGGAACCACTTGATAAGAAAAATCTTTTCTCAACATATGAGATTGTAAGACTGACAAAATACCATTTATATGATGAAAAGAAAATATGGCTATGGACTGGATATACAATTGAACAGCTATGGCAAATGGCTAAAGAAGATGATTATATTAATTATATCATCAATAATGTAGATTATCTTGTTGATGGTCAATATCAAGATGAGAACAGAGACATCAGAAGAAAATATTCTGGCTCTACAAATCAGAGAGCAATTGATATGAAGAAGACTATCAAGAATGGTGAAATCACAGTATTAGAAGAATAGGTGAAATAATATTGAAAAAATGCAACAATGAACAGAAAAGTCATCAAGAAAAGAAACCTCCAAAAGACCTAAAAGGAATGAGTACCTTTTATGGAATCAATCTTGATGATGAACAGATTATATTCAGGGATGCAATATGGAACAGAAAGAATATTGCTGTATTATGTAACGCTAAGGCAGGAACAGGAAAAACAACAATAGCGTTAGGTGTGGCTAACCTTATGTATCAGTACAAGATGATTGATGGAATTGTCTATTTCATGTCACCAGTACAGGAAGGTACACTAGGATTCATGCCCGGTGATGTGAATGACAAGACTAAGTATTATATGCAGCCTTTATATGACGCTTGCGAACAGCTTAATATCAATCCGAATACGGCTATTGTCACTGATATTGAGACTCAGAAAAAGCTTAATCAGAAGCCATATATAACATGTGCTACTGACACATTCGTGAGAGGATGTAACTTCAAGAATAAGGCTGTTATTATTGATGAAGCACAGAACTTCCATTTTGATAATCTCAAGAAGACATTGACAAGACTTCATGATGACTGTAAGGCAATCATTATTGGTCATACTGGTCAGTGTGACATGAGAAATAATGACAATGGATTTGCTAAGTATATTGAAGCATTTAGAGAAAGTGGAGTTGACTGGTATCAGATTTGCGAACTGAAAAATAATCACAGAGGTAAGTTCAGTACATTTGTCGATAGTGTATGTGACAGTAATTATTTTAATTAATAGTAAATGAGTTAGTCTTGTCTAATGTTATATGTGTTAGACGAGACTAACTATAATTATAATTATTAATAAGTTAGATATAACTAACTAAAATGAATAAAAGGATGGATATGAAGAAATGTTAGGAAGACCTAAATATGATTATGGAGACAAGGTGTCTTTTGTGTCTAATGGAAGAGAAATTGAGGGTGTTGTATACATCATTGATGCTTACGGAAATTTCTCCAATGATAAAGACGTGTCCTATGACATTCTTGTAGAGGATGAAAACACTTTATATAAGCACATTATGGAAAAGCTACTAACAAAAGTAAAAGCAAGAGAGGTAACAGAATAAGATGAAGATTAAGCTATTAAAAGAAACAGCTATGATTCCTACAAGGGGTACTGATATGTCTGCGGGATATGATATCTATTCACCATATGATGTAGAAATTCAGCCACACAGCATGGCTATCATTGAGACTGGTATTGCATTAAGTATTGGTGCAGGGGCTTATGGCATGATTGTTCCACGTTCATCAATTGGAACTAAAAGACATCTCATGCTTGCAAATACAGTCGGCATTATTGATGCTGATTATACCGGTGAAATTATTGTTGCTATGTATAACTATTCTGATGATGTTCAACGAATTAAAATGCATGAAAGATTCTGTCAGCTTATCATTATGCAGCATGGTGTTTCTGTCATGCCAAGTGATGATGAAGATGATAAACTGATTGAAGGAATTGAAATTGTTGATGAATTAGATACCACAGAACGTGGAAGTGGTGGATTTGGTTCTACAGGAAAATAAGTGTGTAGAAAGGACTTCTTTTGATGAAGTCTTTTTTACTATATGAACATTAAAAAAAAGGAATGCGATTATATATTCACATCCCTTTATTCATCATTATTTTTTTGTGCTTCTATCTTTGACAGTTCTTCATTGTATTTATCATAGAACTGATTTGGTGTCACATTAAAGAGTTCACAGAACTTGAATAAGTCTGGCACTGTTATTCTTGACTTTCCTTTTTCAATCATGTTGCACCATCCATATGAGTGTCCCATTATGTTACATAATAATCTACCAGTAATATCACTTTTTTTTCTGAAATACTTTACAGAATTACCTAATGCGATATTCTCATTAGAACCTTCTGATTTTTTCTCATTAATGTTATTCATAAATTACTCAAATTCCTCCTTTATTTATGTCTATATTATATTTTATTAAATTATTTTTGTCAACATATTAACATTCATTGGTAATAATTACTTATTATTATTGACAAGTAAACATTGAATATTATATAATTTAAACAGAAAGGAGAAGAGGTAATATTCCTCGATGTTGTGATATGGATTATTTGTTTGATTCAGTTGACAGTTTAATTGATGATTATTATGATGATGATAATGATGAAGATGAAGACTATGATGATTATGATGATTATGATGATTATGATGAAGATGAAGATGAAGATTATGATGAAGAAACAGTAGAGAAGGAAGTAACATATGAAGAAGGATGGGTATAAAGAAGAATATTCAAATACTTTAGAAACAATAAGAAACGCTGAAATAAGCATTATAAACTATGAAGATAAATGGCAGGATGTGAAGAATCTTGCCATGAATACAATTGGAAAGGAAAGTGGGAAATACCCAGATTCCAAGTGGAAGATGAAAATGCTCAAAGCTGAGCATTCACCAATAAGAATGATTACATTGACAGTAAGAATTAAGAATATTCCTTACTGGGTTGTGATGCATCTTACAAGACATAAGTTTGGAATTGAACATTATGTATCAACACAAAGGACTGACAGGACTGGGATTGACAGAGATGAATTAAAGCAATCAAGACTTGTTGACTACACGTTTGTTGCGAATGCTCAGGCACTTATTAATATCTCAAGAAAGAGACTATGTAACAATGCTTCTACAGAGACACGTATGTTGTGGGATAGAGTTGTTTATGAAATTAACAAATACGAACCAGAGCTTGCTCATTGCATGGTGCCAGAGTGCATTTATAGAGGACATTGCCCAGAAATGCACTCTTGTGGAATGTTTGATGGAATTATCTCTAATCCATCTGCAAAGGAAAGATATTTAGATAGTTATCAAAGCGGAAAGTGAGGAATAAAACAAAATGAGTTTTTCGCAACAAGTTAGACAAAGCATAAACGGGGATGAATATTATACACAGCAGGATGCAGTAGATATGATTGTTCCATATATTATGAGGGGGGTATAAGACGATATGGTGTCCTTTTGATAAGGCAGATAGTAAGTTTGTAACGACATTTAAGGACAAAGGTTTTGAAGTTAATTACGGACATATAGAAACAGGACAGGATTTCTTTGAATATCAAGAACCACAAGGGGATATAATCGTATCTAATCCACCATTTAGCAAGCGAGATAAGATATTCCAAAAGTTGTATAAATGGGATATTCCGTTTGCCTTGATTATCAATTTTAACGGTTTGTTTGACAACAAAAAGAGAGTGGATATTTTTAGAAATCATAAAGTTGAAATGCTTGTACCAAGAGGAAGAATGAAATTTTGTCACAAGGATAAAGGATTACTAAAAAACCCAAACTTTCAAAGTATATATGTATGCAATAAATTATTAGAAAATCAGATTGTTTTTGACGAAACTACATTTTAACAAATAAGGAAAGATATTTAGATAGTTATCAAAACGGGATAATTGTGAATAATTACTAAAGTACTGTAAGGATGTTATTAGATAAATATTATGTCAAGAAAAGTTTCATGGAAAGATGTTAAAAATGGAAAGATTTTACTACCAATTAAAATTAGAAAGGGGAAATAAAGAAAAGAATGAACAAACCAAAAATTTATCTGGGTGGAGATATTATGACGAAAGGTTCTAAGCTTGCGAGGGAAGAAGAATATCAGCAAGTTATGAACGCAAATATCAATGCTGATATTTACTCTCCAATCAAGAACGATTCCATCAATAATAAATCAGCAATGACAAAAGAAGAGAATGACCATCTCGCGGAGAAAATCGTCAAGGCTGATATTGATAGATTATGGGATTCGGATGCCGTTGTCATGTGTCCAGAGCAACATGCAATAGGTTCAATGTGTGAGACAGGTGTCTTATATGGATGGAAATACATGGCACATTATCTTAGATGTCTGATACTCAGTTATATGGATGAGAAGAGATGTGATGCATATATATTAGATGCTTTATGGAACACACTCAAAAAAATAGAAAATAAGGATGTCTATTATCACTATGATGACATCAGAACAAACAATCTTGATGAAAAGAATTTCAGACGCTCATTCGGAATTAACCAGATGCTCTATGGAATGATGATTCTTTCCACGACAGATGAAGCTATTGAAATGACCAATAATGATAATAAGGGAGTTCTTAAGATGGAACAGATTATTGATATTCTTAAAAATAAATATGGAGGTGCTGATTGATAATGGGAAGGAGTATGAATGTACGAGTCAAAAAATGGCATGATGTAAAGCCAGAAAAAGATTCAGAAATTATTATCAGAAGAGATTACGACCATATTGGTTTTCTTATCTGGTCAGGAAAATTAGACAATGTTGATGCATTCTTGTTAGATGACAATCACATATATGATAGAGTGAACATGGTCACAATCTGCGTTCCAGATGATTCAGAGTGGATTTATACAAGTCAGCTAGGATGGTGATTATATGAATGTGATTAATAAGATTAATAAGTCAAATGTCATTAAGTCACTATTATGTGTTGTATTGATTATTTTTATATCATTGCTGTTCGCAACGATTTTTAGGGAACATTTTGTAGCAGCTTTTATTTATGCACTAATAATGTGCTTAATTCCAGTGTCAGTAATTATCGTGATTGGAATTATGCATATGTTAGTAAAGATGATGTTTAGATGATAGAAACAAGTGAATTAGGAAGGTGTTAGATGTGGATATGAATACAGCTATATTTGTATTGCTGTTCATCATTGTTTATCTAATGATGGATTCGAGGGAGTAAATTATTATGCTAGATGAAGAAACATACAAGAAAGAATTAGTGAGAATGTGGGACAGTCTAAGAGAAAATTATAAAGGATATGGTGATTGTTCTGGCGTAAAATGCGAAGAATGCCCGCTTCACGAGACTGGGTGTGGAGACCTGATTAAAGGGGTTCAAATGATTGGCATGTTTAAAATAATTAATGTAGTCGAAAGATGGAGCAAAGAACATCCACAAAAACACAAAGTATCGAAGTTGGAATATGACATTTTAGATGCTTATACTAATTTATTCGATTTTGGCGGCGTTAAAATGCTTAATTTTTCTTTGTTTGATAGGCTACATGAAATTGGATATTTCAAAGGAGTTACGAAAGATATGTACATTAAAGATTACTTTGGTAATTGCGAGGTAGAAGAAGATGCCAAATGAACGTCCATTAAAGAAGCATAAAATATCACAATTAGAATATGATATTTTAAAATTTAATTATTATAACAACGCTACTTCACGTTTCTTTTGTGATGATAAGTTTTTTATGTCGCTACTTAAAGAAGGATATTTTAAAGGTGCAGATGAAAGAGACGTTGTAAATTGTTATTTTCTTGATTGCGAGGTAGACAATGATTATGAAAAAAGATAAAGATAATAGTGAGATAAATGATTGGCTTCTGCTTGACAGGATTATTAGTGAAATCGGATATTCAGGATGTACAGGCACAGAGTGTGCCAATTGCCAAATTTGCGAAACTGATATTTATAAAGTTCCCGACAGAAAACCCACGTGCCTTTAGGTCATGGAATGAATGTCGGTTATGATTAAAAGTAGCGTTGTGGATGTCAGCATCCTATACGGTAGAGGCGAAGTGGA
>AUXO012719290.1_pt1 | contig 13655 bp, 6 predicted proteins | sample 768731 | NCBI WGS metagenome assembly AUXO01 (sample SAMN02715735, study PRJNA202380) | gut metagenome | biome: sheep rumen | host: Ovis aries | place: New Zealand: Palmerston North
GCCAAAACTACAATTGACAAAAACGTAAAAGTTTACGCTAATAAAGTAGAGGGTAGTAAAGCCATTCAATATGAAATGAATTATACCGTTATGGACAAAAACGGTGAGCCTTTAAAGACAATCTATTTTGGAACACGAGTTCCAGACGTTTTTAAAAATAATTTTGAACAAATAAAAGGCATTTTAGACGGAATTTTCGACAATCCAGATGTTCCTAATTTTGAAAACGGTCAAGCCATTGCAGATTTCTTAGCAGAAAATCATTTTGCTGATCAAGTAAATTCTGTATTAGAAGCAGATGGTATGGAAAATCAATTATACGCTTTCGTTGGTGAAAAAGGTAATAATTTAAAAATTGACGGTTTAATGACACATAGCGAATTTGAACACAAATTAGAACAAAAAACTGATGATGACGAAGACAAATCGGAAAGTAAAGGAAAAAGTGTTCAAAATAAAGCCGAAAAAAGCAATGAACACAAAGAAGATAAAGACGAACGTTCGAAAGTAGAAAAGTCGTTCGATAAAATAACAGATCCAAGTGAAAAATTTTCTTATGAATTTAAGAATATGGAAGCAACTTGGAAATTACCTAAAAACTCTGACAGTTCTTTTACAGTTAACTCTTATTATGTAGATAAAGATCCATTATTAGACGGACAAAAAATGATGGTTCCTGCTTATACTTATACAAATGAGAAAGGAGAGTTAGTTTATGAAAGATTTGTTGGTGATACACCACAATTAGTAAATAGAACTGACGCTGACGGATTTAAACCTGTAAACGTTACTTGGGAATTAAATAAAGCATTAGGTAGTTCTGCTGGTAAGAAAGAACCATTAATTTCTACAATCGTTGATATGATTGCTGGTTTTGAAGCGTCAAAGGGATTTGCCGATGGCGAGTCAATGGATGAATTTAAAGAAGAAATGGCTGACGTTATCAAGAAAAGTAGTGATGCTTTCCAAGGAAGACGTGTAACTTATACTCCTACTTATGATAAAAACGGTAATTTAGTATCTGGTTCTGAAATTAAAGGAAGTCAAACAACTGGTACCGACATTATGGGTATGGCTGAATTTGTTTCTTTATTAAATCAAGGATTTGGTTTAACAGCAAGAATGAACGCTCTTGAATTGGCTCCTAATACATTAGCAGAGTTAAGACAAGACGAAAACTTTGACATAGAAAAAATGACGCCAGAACAAACTGCAAAAGTTTTAGCAGAAGCAAAACAAACATTAGACAACAAGGAAAATGAATTAGGAAGTAGAATTATTGTTAGTGCTGATGGTAAAAATAAAAATGCAGAAATCATAAAATTAAGAATACAAAAGACTTTATATGACCAAGTATTCGCAAATTATGAAACAATCTTAAATGATTCGAACGACTTAACAAGAAGTGCTGCGAACAGACAAAAAGGATTGTATCATGATATGCATGCTACAACAGTTTCTGCTACTTTAACTTTATTCCCAATTAGTGCTATTGCTACTGGTATAGTTGCTGTTCCTTTATCTATGTTTGTCGGCTTTTCTATTCCATTATTCGGAGTTATATTTGCTGGAATGTTTGCACTTAATGCCATTTTAACATATAAAGGTTTCCACCAATATTTTAAAGACCATTATGAAGCAAGACGTGACTTTGTTAAAAATGGCGTTGATATAAGAATACCAAGAGCAAGAATTGATAATCCTGAAAAATTACCTAAGGGCTATTCTTATGATAAGGAAACAGGAACTTTAATAATGAAGGTTAAATTATCTCCTGCTGAATTAAGAAAATTTGAACAAGCAAATAAATTATATAAGACAACAGAGAAAAAAGTAAACGGTGAAGAAACTGATACTCGTAAGCAACGTTCAGAATTCTTAATGCAATACTTAGAAGCAAAAGGATTCAAACAATTATTAGATAACGGTTTTAACGACCTTAAAGACAGAGGAGAAGTTATTGACGTTCTTGACAAGAGTAATAGAGAATTAGATAACGAAATCAAAAAAGATAAACAAGAAAAACTTGACCGTATTGAAAAAGGCGAAAAGGTCGAAGATGAAGATAAGGATGAAGATGATGTAGAAAAAGAGGACGAAGAAGAAAAAGACGAAACAGAAGAAAATGCTGATGAGTCTGAAAAGGAAGACGGCGAAGATAAAGATGAAAACGCTGACGACCAAGAGGATGGAAGTGAAAAGACAGAAGAAAATCCTGACGAACAAAACGAAACTCCTAATGAAAGTAATCCTGAAAATAACAACAATGACAATAGTCAAGATAACAGTAAAGGTGAAAACGTTGATACTTCTTTTGATAGATGGGAAAATGACAACACTATCAGCAATATAGAACAAAGAGCAGAAGACTATAATGATGCTAAAAAACCTAATCAAGATACAGGAAAAGAAATCAAGGATTCTTGTGATAAACAAAAAGATAAATTAAGCAATGAATTAAAGGATGTAGAATCCAAGTTAAAAGATGCTAAAAAGGGTAGCCCAGAAGAAGCATCATTAATTGAAAGAAAAGCCAACATCGTTAAAGATATTGCTAAATTAGATAATATAAAAAATAAAATTGACTTAAAAGATTTAGATTTAAAGATTGACGCTATGAAAAACGTCGAACCTTCAGTAAAAGATTGCTATGATAAAATTGATGGTCTTTTAGCCGAAAAAGCACTTCTTTTATATAATGACGCTGAAGCACTTTCTAAAATTCAAGATATAGATAATTCTATCGACGACTTATCTGGTCAATTAAATGAATTAAATGAATTAAGTGCTAAGGTTAACGACGGTTATAATGATAAATTAGATAATCAAATCCAAAACAATAATGATAAGATTGCCGACTTACAAGGTAAACTTAAAAATTTAAGTGTTGAAAAAGGTCAAAAGACAAGACAAATTAATTCTATTGAAAACAAAATAAAAACAATAGATAGAATGATTGAAAATCTTGATAAGACTTCTATTGATTTATCTGACGCATCGTCTGCCGTCGAAAAATTAGGTGACGATTATAAAGATCTTGCTGACAAATTAAAGGGTGCTTCTGACTTAAAGGATGTAAAAGAAGCATTAGAAAACAAGAAAGCAGAATTAAATGACTTAAAAGACACTCTTTCTAAACAAAGAGAAAGTCTTGATACTTTAGGTGATAAGTTAAAAGGTGAAATTGAAACTGAAAAAGGTAAAATTTCAAAGCACGAAGATGCAAAAATAGATGTTAATTCTTTAAATCAAAAAATTGATGATATAACTAAAAAAATTAATGATTTGAAAGACGAAAAAGCAAAACTTACAGGAGATAATTCTGAAAGAATTGGTGCAATAGATAATGAAATTAACAACTTAAAAAATGAAATCAAAAATGCTGATTCTAAAAAATCAAATGAATTAGAAAAACTTTCTAATCAAAGAAATGAATTGGCAAATAAGATTGATAACAATAACAATTCAAAAGGTGATTTAAGACAAAGAATTGAAGATTTTAGAAATGCTGATGTTCCAAGTCAAAAAACTTATGAATCTATTAAAGAACAAATTTCTAACGCTAAAACAGAAATTTCAAATGAATTAAAAGATGCAACTAATCCTGACAAAAAGGCTGAATTAGAAAAGACTTTATCTGCACTTGAAAATGCCGATAATATTCTTGATAACGCTAATGACTTAGGCACTTTAAAAGGTGAAGCACTTGATTTAGAAAATGCTATCAATGATATCGATAATCAATTAATTGAATTAAATGTTGAAAAAGACCAAATTACGTCAGAAATCGACAAAGCAGAGTCAGAAAAGGCAGAATTAACTGATAAATTAAATGATGCTAAAACTGAACTTTCTACAATTAACGATAAAATTAAAGAAGGTCAAAAAATAGATAAAACTATTGATAAACTTAACTCTGAAATTGTCAAAAACTCTGAAAAGATAAAAGACTTAGAACAAAAAATTCAAGATTTATCTGATAAGAGAGATGCTATTGATGCTAAAATTTCTGATTTAGAAAATAAAAAGGAAAAAATAGAAAAGGCTTTAGATAAAGTTGATAAAGCATTAGAAAGCATCAATGATGTTAAAGATGTAAAAGAATTAATTGATAGTGATTTATTAAAAGAATTAAAACTTGATGGAAAGAATTTAAAAGAAATCAAGGATACATTAGATAAAGAAAACAAGGCTATTGATAATGCTGAAAAAGGTTTAAGAAATGAAAAAGCCGATTTAGGTAGAAAGATTGGTGGTGCTAAGAGAAGTTTAGACACAACTACTAACAAAGTTGATACTTTAAAGAACGATTTAGCAGAAGCCCAAAAATCAAAAGAAGATTTTGAAAAGAATAATCAAGGATTAGAAAGTCAAAAGGCTGATATTTTAGAAAAAATTGACAATATTAAGGCTGATATTGCTAAGATAGACGCTAATATTGAAAGTCAAAACGAAAAACTAAATGAAAATGCCGAAAAAGAAAAAGACTTAAAGGCTGAAAAAGGAAATCTTGAAAACGACCTTGAAAGTAAAAATGTCGAAATAGAATCAAAAGAAAGCGAAGTCGAAACTTCTAAATTAGATGGTTTAGATAAGCCTGATGTTTCAAACAATGATGATTCTGATAATTCTGAACCTAAAAACGATACTGACAAGCCAGATAATACTGATAAGCCAGCAAATAATGAAAATGTCGAAAATCAGAATAAAGTAGAAACAGAATCAAAGTCAAATGATCAGTCCGATGCTAAAAATGACGTTAAAAACGATGCTATAAATGATGTTAAAAAAGACGACACTGAAAAGCCAAACGGTAAGACTGAAAGTGTTAAAAATACAGATGGACGTATAGAAAAAGACACAATAAATGTTACTAAAAAAGGTTTTAAGACAATAGTTGAAAAGAAAGCCCGTGATTTTGATGTTAATAAAATTGGTGCCGAAAGACCATTACCAACTATTAACGGTGAATTAAACAAGGTTCCTCGTGATGTTGTTAATGACTTAAAAGAAAAGGCTATTGACATATTGGGTGCAGAAAAGGGTAAAACATTTAATAATGAATTATTAAGTGGTAAAGTTTCTAGTGCTGAATTTAATTATGCGAGTGATGTATTAGACGGTGTAAGACAATTACAAAGCACAGATGCCTCTATGAAAGATATTGCTGGTCGTTTAGACGTTTCTAGTGATGATTATAGAGCGTTTGCTTATGATTGTGCTACTTACGCCAACGATAAAGTGAATGACGCAGGAGAAAAAGTGGACGGAACTCTTAATGCAATAGATAGAAATCCCGATTTTGCTGCTCATGACATTGAAGGATTAAGAAGTTCAAATGCTCCTAAGATGGGATTTTTCGAAAGACATTTTGGAAACTTAGACAGCACTACTAAAAAAATCAATGATATTGCAAAGAAATTTGCTGATATTAAAATAGAGCCAAAAGACCATTACGAGAATAATGTTGATGGTAAAGGAATGCAATTAGCCGAAATGGGCTTAAAGGTTGATAAACTTGATAAAGCATTAGGCGATATTGGTGATAAATTTGAAAATGCTTTTAAAGAAATGAGTGATTTGGCTCTTAGTGATTACAAGGGCGATAATGTTGATCTTGCTGACAAGATTAAAGAGTTAAAAGAAAACGTTCTCGATGCTAAAACATTTACTAAAGAAGTCGGTAAAGTGTTTGATGCCAGATTAGCCGAAATTAAAGCCGAATTAAAAGACTTAAACGAACAAAAGAAAAATCTTGACGGTAAAGATTTAGAAAAGATACAATCTAAACTTCAAGACAAACTTGGTGAAAAAGTTTCTTTAAGAGAAAGAATTGACGACTTAAAGGATATTGAGAAAGCAATTGATAAAGTTGACACTCAAACTGATAAAGCACTTGATAAGAAGATTGATAACTTAATGAGTGATTTAAAAGATAAGGTTGATGAAAAGTCTTTTAAAGAATTTGAAAAAAGTATGAATGGCTTAAAAGGAGATAATCGTGTTGAATATGCTAAGTCAGTTATTGAAAAATATAAAGCGGAGTTTAAAGGAATTGATAAACTTGAAAATAATACTGAAAAATTAGACAAAATCAATGACATTAATCAAAAGATTGAAAATGCTAAATCAGACAAACAACAATTTGATAATGCTGATAAGAATTTCAAGCATGAATTAAATAAGTCAGTTGATAAGATGAAAGATTATTCAGAAAAATTCAAAGGAAATTTAATTTCTGAAAACGATAAAAATGCTTTGAAAAATAGTATTGAAAAATTTGGCAAAGCAATAAACAAACTAGAAAAGCAAATTGATAGAATTGAAAACAATCCTAAATATAGTGACGCTGAAAAGCAAAATGCTAAAGATGTTCTTGGTAAACAATTAGACTTAATGAAAACCGAATATAATAAAGCCAATAGTCAAATGGTTGATTATGAAAGAGCAAAGATTGATGCTTCAAGAATGCCTGAATTAATGGCTGAAACTGGTATTTCGCCTAATAGTATTAAAAACTTTGAAACTGGCAACCCTGATGCTAATTTAAGTGTAGAAAGAATTGGCGGTTCATTCAAAGGATTTAACGCTGTATGTTTAGATTACGGTTCTAACGATTTAAAGTTCACTGGTAATTTTATGCCAGATGGAAACTTCAAGATTGACGGTTATTTAGATAAAGGCGATTTTACAGGACTTTCTAAGTTCACTGATATTCGTGTCACTCCTGACGGAAAAATGGAAATTAAACAAGCAGGAAAGCCTGACAAGACTATTGACGTAAAGGATATAAAAGATACTAGTGAAATTTTAGAGGCTCTTGTAAGTGCTATTGAAGTCGATGACGATATCGTTGATCAATTAGACCAAAATGGTGAATATCAATATGAAAGTGTTGATAGCAAACAAGATGATGACGATAAAGATAAGTCAGAAAATAACGACTTAGAAGACAATCGTCTTGATATGGACGACAACATCGACGACTAGTCTATATTGACATTCGTCAATAATTGTTTTAAAATATAAAAAAATATAGTTATCCTCCCTTTTAATAAGGGAGGGTATCTAACAAAATGAGGTATAAATAAATGAGTAAAAAGAAAGAAACAAAAGGATTTGATTTATCACTTGAAATTGATAGAATGTTCGAAGAGGTTAGAGTTAACTTAATCGAATTTGCTATCCAAAATGAAAGTGAAATTCATGTAAAAATGATTAGAATGAGTAATGCTCCTTATTTATATACAACTGAACCTAAGCGTTTCTTTGTAGATAAGAATGGTAATTTAATTGATAAAGGCTTTAAAGTTTATTTTAAGGTAAATACTCAAGAGGATTACACGAAGTTAAAGGAAATGGTGTTCAATCGTTTTTCAAAGAATTTATTTATCAGTCCTAAGGTAACAAGTAATAAGGACGCTGGATTTATCAGTGGATTTATTAAGTTTACAAATCTAAAAAATAAAGCATCAAATTAAACAAAGTAATTTAGTAATGCCCATTATCAAAAAGAAGGCGGGACAAGGCTGTTTTTCTTGATTTTGGGCTTTTATACATACTTTTAGTGATAGTTTACATAATTTTTGTTTTATGATATAATTAACTTATAAAACGTATGTGTTTTAAATAAAAATTTTTATATGAGGTAGAGAGAACTAAGTTCTCGATTTTAAGAAGATGGAAAATAAAAAAGAAGATATTAAAATTTCAATCGCTGATTTTACAAAGAGCGGTAAACCAGTTGCAGATGCAGGACAAATCGCATCTCGTATTTATAGAAGTTTAAAGGAAGACAAGGAAGTAAATATTTCTTATGTATTTACTCACAACAGTGCTTCATCTGATAAACTAGTTTTAAAGGCTGAAAAGGCTGATAGAATTTTAGGAAGAATGTTAAAGGAAAACAATGACCGTGATAGAACAAAGGATAGAATTGTTAGAAGTCTTCCTGAAAGTGAAAAAGTTAATTCTAGTGATATTGATCCTGAAACAGGTAAGAATAAGAAATTATTAGTCATTAAGGTTACTTATTACTTAATCAAAGGATAATCCTCGAATTAATTTTGAATATTAATTCAAAAGGGTGATAAAATGACAGTTACACAAACTAATCCTGAAAAAATCGCCAAACAATTAAAAATTGTCTTCGACGGTTTAGAAGAATTAAATACTGAAAAAATCGAAAAAGAAATTTTAGAAGCGAAAGATGAACTTCAAAACATAATCGACGAATTAATCGTTTATGAAGAAAAAGAACTTCAAGAAATCGAAAAGAAAAATGAAATTGTTGTTCAACATCATCGCCGTTCTAAAAAAGAAAACTACGAAGTAGAGGAAAAGAAAATTCCTAAAATGGAAATGGATTCAAAACTAAAAGATAGACTTAGTTATTTCATTCCATTATTCATACTTGTAGGTGGAATTGTATTATTGTGGTTATTATTTTATAATTTTATGTAATAACCATAAAATCTGTAGTTTTAACTGAGGTAGTTATTTGATGGAGAAAGATTTAGATACAATGAAATTTTTCGTTGCTGGTCAAGGAGCCTATTTACCTTCAACACAGGTAAAGGCTATTCTTGATTATGAAGCGAATGTAACTAAAAATATATTTAGACGTGCTGAAACATCGAATTTAGTCAATGACGTTTGTAGTGGACACCAAAAAAGACGTGCTCTTATTTGGATGGACAATAATACTTATATTTTGACAGACGTCGCTGTTGATACCATAAATAGACGTGTGAACGACGTGGGCACACGCACAATTGCGATTGGTCGTGGGTTTTATATACCTGTTGATCATATATCTGGTGTTTTCGATTTTAATTCTAATTGTGCAGCAAAATTAAGAAAGCGAAGCGAGACAATGCAAGACCAGTTTAGTTTTGTAAGAACACCTAAACAAGTGAAGAATAGTGACAAAAAGACGTCTAACAGCGTCCGTGCTAGAAAGACAACTATCCTTTTAAAAAGTGGCGAAAATATAAGCGTAGTTTATAGCCCTGAGACAATAATTAATAAGACTTCTAAGAAGGAAAATTAATATTGTTTTTGAATGTTTTGTTAGGACATTACTTATTAAATAACCGTGTTTCTAGGTTTTGTAATTATTTTATAGTTTAGAACTTATAAAAAGATAACTAGTATTGACCATAAAAAAGAATAATATATTTCGATTCGGACGCAATAAGATATTGATTTTATGAAGTTAGGAAATTGTTCCATTTTTCTGAATTTAAAATCTTTTTTATGCGAACCAGATATCATAAATAAGACGGGAGAGTTGGAAGACTCTCTTTTTCTTTTTTTAAATTAAATATTTACAAAAGCATAAAAAAATGCTATAATAAAATAAAGACTTATGAAGCCTAATTATAATTTTAAATGTGAGGAATTGATAAGATGGAGATTTTTAAGTTAAGATTAAGACAAGTTTTAAGATATTGTAAAAATAAATGGTATTTATTCGTTGTGCTTATTTTTATGTCTGTTTTGACAGGTGTAATGGTTGGACAACAAAATAAATTCAAAGATCATTTCTTAGTGCCAGATAACGGCTCGTATTTTACAAAAACGGAAATGGCAGAATTGAATGGACAAACATATTATATTTTGCCTTATGTAAATTCTAATAATACTAATATAATGATTAGAGAGTTGAATTTATTAGAAAAGAACACTGATTATAAATATTATTTAGTAGATGTTGGTAAATATTATTCAGCAATTAAAACTTTTGGTTTTGAAACATCATTGATTTATGGAGATTGTCCACAATTTGTATGTTTTGACAGTGTCCAAAAATATATATACGACGGAAATTCTTTCAGACAATTAGTTAATTTCAAGAATAAGATTTCAACTTCTTATGAAAATGTAAAATTAATGGTTGACGATACAAATGAAGATTATGATACTGAATTTGCAACAGCATTCAAGAATGCGTCAACTTATGACGAAATCATTTCATTATTTGAAAAGTATTCATTATCGACTGAATTAATGTCGACAACTACTGAAAGCACAGTTCTATATTCAACTTATGGAAATTATACTTGGCAAGAATTAAAGAAACAAATCGAATGGATTAGAGTTTATGGTGTCCCTGGTAGTGATTTGAACACAAGTTATGAAATCAACTCATTCTTGACCGCTACATGGACAGGCATTGAAGTAATTACTGACGAAGATACTGAACAAAAAATGATTAAGTTATCTTTCTCTTTCACTAATAAAGCAGAAGATCAAACTTATACTATTAATTGCAACGACTTTAAATTATCAATGGATGTCAACTATTCAGACGATTTTGTCGAAATGACACCTACTGGTGCGACTGCTGGTACATCATTTACCGTATCATCAGCAACAAGTGGTTCTACTGTAAAGACAATAGATTTCTATTATACTTATAATGAATCTACTTATAATGCAAATAAATTAAAGATTTCATATAATAGTGATATTTCAGACAATGTTGTTGAATGGAACGTCATTAAACCTAATGATTAAAAAACGAGGCTTTTAGCCTCTTTTTTCTTATATTGACTAATAAAATGTTTACACAAAAAATAAAATATGGTATAATATAAGTGCTTAATGTAATATATTAAAAATTTTTGATGAAGGAGGCGGTAAGACATTAAATGTCTATTGAGACACACATTAAGTATTTAACGTTTTACTGAAATTTAATATGAATTTTTTAGTTAAATTTACAAAAGTTGCACTTCAAGTTGCAACAGATAAGGATGGTAAGGTTATTTACCTAAAGGACAAGGATGGCAACGTTGTAAAGCCTTATAAGGTTTTAGTTAACGTAGTTGCTAATGACGCTACATTAAAGGATAACGCTAATGTAGAAACATTTAGAGGTACTGTAATTGCTGGTGCTGACTTACTACAAAGTAAGTATGCAACATTAATTGCAAAGACTGCTGATGGCAAGATGCCTTTTGTTGCTGGTAAGGATCTAACTGTATCTGCTTATTCTAGTGATGGTGGTAAGACTTTCAAGTTAGGAAACTTAGTTTCTGTTACTGATGGTACTACTGCTCAAACATTAGGATACACACCTAATAATAAGATGGTGTACACTCCAACAGTTGAAACAGTTACTACTGTTAGAGGTTCTGTTGGTAAGGATGGTAAGCCATTCTTATTAAAGGATTTTGGTAAGACAGAAGGTAATCCTCACAAGAAGGCTGTAACTTTACAGTATTATGATAAGGAAACTGCTGAAAATTTAGCATTCGGTTATGTTGAATTAAATGATACTGAAGCAAAGGCTTTAACTGATGCAGGTGTTGATGTTTATACAAAGAACAAGACATCTGAAGGAAAGGAGTATGTCAAGGGCGTATTCGGTACTGCAACAGTTGTTATCCAACAAGACAAGAATGACAAGAACGTTTATCGTTTCAAGAAGGTCGTTAATCTTAAGCCTATCGTAAAGAAGGCAACTGCAACTGCTGGTGCTGATGACGATGCTGATTTACCATTCTAGTCTATAAGCAGTAAAACCACAAATCACAATAAAGTCTAGTTTTTAACTAGGCTTTTTTGTTTTTTCTTATTTATTTATATTTGGATTTATGGTATAATTATTGTGTATAAATTCATAATTATATTATGAAATTTATGGAAAAGGAGGAATTTTAAATGAAAATACAAGGAAAAATTTACAGAGTTCTTTATCCGAAGTTACAATTTTCAACATTCGAAAAAAATGGCTTATTGATAAAGACTTCTGAAAAAACAATTTTCGCTGAGGGTATAGCCCCAGCCTATAAAGTAGGCACGGAAATTGTCCTTGAAGGCGAGTTTAAACCTAACCCTAAGTTTGGTGGTGATAAATTCGTCTTTGAAACATCGTCTATTTTAATCGACGACGGTAAACGTGGAAAAATTAAATTCTTGGAACTAGTTGCTGGTGAAAAAACCGCTCAAAATATGATTGAGGAAAAAGGTTTAGATACTGCAATAGAAGCCGTTAAAAGCGGTGATCCTATGAAGTTAATTTGCTTCACTGGTATTGGTAAAAAGAAAGCCCAAAAAATCATAAAGAAATACAACGCTAATTTCAAAATTAGTGAACTTCTTGAAGAATTAAAAGGTTTAGGTTTATCAATTACTGACGCTAGAAATATTCTAGCAGAACTTCCTGAGCAACCTGCTGAAAAAATTAGAAACAACCCTTACTTGTTATGTAACTTAGTAAGAATTAGTTTCGAAAGGGCAGACGTTATTGCTCAGCAACTTGGTTTTGATTTAGGGGATAAAAGAAGATATAGTTCTTCACTTATTCAAGTAGTCAGAAACGAGTTAAATAATGGGAATGTTTATACAAATCAATCCGTCGTTATAAGAAAGGCGATGGAGATGCTTAGCGTTCCTTCGAAAGATTTCTTCCCTGACAAAGAAGATGTCTTAGATGTTTTAAAAATTTTAATTACTCGTGGGGTATTCTCATTAGTAAATGAAGACTTATTTTTTAGTGAAGTTAATGCTGAAAGATTAGAAATCAAGAAATTTTTATTAGCGTCATTAGACGCATTGTCAACATACGACATTGACGAAGCAGACATTAAGGAATGGATCAGAGCCTATGAAGCAGAAAAAACTCTTCAAATGGGTTTCCCTTATGTTTTAGGTCGTGAACAAAAATTAGCCGTGGCTAATTCTTTGACACATCGTATATCAATTATTACAGGTGGACCTGGGACAGGTAAGACGACAGTTGCCGACTGTGTTAAGTGGTGTGTTATCAATAAAATTGGTATTAGAGCAAATAAAATTGCTTGTGCCGCACCAACCGCTAAGGCTGCTAAGCGTCTTAATGAGTCTACTGGTTTACCAGCGTCAACAATTCATTTATTATTAAAGGTAAGTCCTGAGTCAATGTCTTCAAGACATAAAAAGACAGAATTTATTTTTAATGAAAACAATAAATTGAATTATGACTTTATTTTACTTGATGAAACTTCAATGATTGATTTTTCATTAGCAAGTTCTTTAATGAAGGCGATTAAGCCTACGACAAGAGTAGTATTCTTGGGCGACATAGACCAACTACCTCCAGTAGGCTATGGTTATACATTAAGGGACTTAATTGATGGAGGAATGCCATGCGTCAAATTGAACGAAGTTCATAGACAAAAGGGTGATTCAACAATCATTCCTTTAAGTCAAATGATTAAATTTGATAAGATGAACGACATTCCAAAAGCCAAGGATTTTGCTTTTTGCACCTTAAAAGGTACAGAGCAAATTGTATCAATTTTCAAAAGAGGACTTGAAAACCTTCAATCAAGAAAAGTTGAAAGCCCACTTGACCAAATTGTAGTTTTAACTCCACAAAATGGCGAAGATTATGGTACAAAAAATCTAAACAAATTAATTCAAAACGTTGTCCTTCCTGAAACTGATCAACAGGTTACTCACAACGGAATTGAATATAGAGTTGGTTCTAAGGTTATGCAAACATCTAATGACAATGAGTTAGGCGTTGCAAACGGTGAAATTGGTTATGTAACAAAAATCGACTTTGAAGAAAAGACAGTTACAATCGATTTCGACGGTCATGAGTATGAATATGACGGAGATATGTTAGACAATGTTCAATTAGGATATGCTATGACTATTCA
>AUXO017052258.1_pt1 | contig 13655 bp, 9 predicted proteins | sample 768731 | NCBI WGS metagenome assembly AUXO01 (sample SAMN02715735, study PRJNA202380) | gut metagenome | biome: sheep rumen | host: Ovis aries | place: New Zealand: Palmerston North
GTGAGCGCATTATGCCATAGCGTTCCACGACGATTGCTGCTGGGATGGAGCGAGCGCGTCGGGTTGGACTTGAACGTGAAAAGCCCAAAGCCAAAGAGCATGACAGCCCCTACGAGCTGAAGGGCATACATATTGCGTGGGCGTTCGACAAAGTCCATAACGAAACTCATGCCCAGCCCTGTAATTAGAGCATAGACAATATCACTGGCCGCAGCTCCAAGACCAGTAACGAAACCATACCAACGACCTTTGTTCAGCGTCCGCTGTACCGTGAGAACACCCACAGGACCCATCGGCGCAGAAGCTACCAAGCCGATAATCAGACCCTTAAAAACAAGGTCAACTGCATCAACATGTTGTATCCACATCATAAACTGGCCGCGAAGGTACGAAAAAAAGAGCACTTAGTCAAATTCTTTTGTACTTTTGTAGGCATGTAACTTTGATTTCTCAATAAAAAGACTTACCTTTGTACCCAGTGTAGCCAAATGACGCAAAAACTAATTCCTATATATCATGTCCCAAAGTGAAAAGCCTTATGTAATTGGACTCGACCTCGGAGGCACCAATTCTGTGTTCGGCATTGTTGATGCTGACGCCAATGTTATTGCACAAACATCAGTAAAAACCAAAGGTCACAATGATAACGCACAGCAGTATGTTGATGACTGCGTGGTAGAACTTCGCAAGATTATTGACCAAGTGGGGGGCATCGAGAAAATTCGTGCTATGGGCATAGGAGCCCCAAATGGGAACTATTATACGGGTTGCATTGAGTTTGCACCCAACCTGCCTTGGGGACGTGACGTAGTACCCTTGGCCAAGATGTTTGGTCTGGCATTGGGCATACCCGTAGCTATGACCAACGACGCAAATGCTGCTGCCATCGGCGAGATGACCTACGGTGCTGCAAAAGGCATGAAGAATTTCATCATGATTACGCTGGGCACAGGTGTGGGCAGCGGCATTGTAGTGAATGGACAAATGGTGTACGGCTGCGACGGAATGGCTGGAGAACTGGGCCATGTCATTGTGGAAAAGGACGGACGCGAATGTGGTTGCGGGCGGAAAGGATGTCTCGAAACCTATTGCTCTGCCACGGGTGTCGCACGCACTGCACGTGAGATTATCAGCAAGACCGACCGCCCCACCCTGTTGCGCGAGATTCCGCTTGACCAGATTGAGAGCAAGGACGTGAGCATTGCTGCAGCCAAGGGAGACGAGGTGGCAAAGGAAATCTTCGAATTCACTGGTCGCATGCTGGGTGAAGCTTGTGCCAACTTTGCAGCCTTCAACAGCCCTGAGGCATTCATCTTCTTTGGAGGACTCACAAAAGCAGGTGACCTAATCATGGATCCCATCAAGCGAGCATATGACGAGAACGTCCTGAAAATCTATCGAGGCAAGGCCAAGATGTTGGTGAGCCAACTCGACGATGCTAAGGCGGCCGTGCTCGGAGCCAGTGCGCTGGGCTGGGAAATTGCAATGGAACGAGGCATTGTCTAATATATCATAACGCTAAGAATAAGGATTATGACAAAAAAGGTTCTACATTTGGCGGCCGTACTTCTTGGTGCGGCCACCGTTGTTTCGTGCTTTGACAAAAGCTACGACCTCGACAACATTGATCTCACGATTGGCAGCAATGCCGACATATCCCTGCCGCTTTCAAGCACGGGAAACATTCTCTTGCGTGACCTAATGGGACTGGAAGAAGACGGTATCGTGCAATTTATTACCGATGAACAAGGCAACGAATATTTTGCCGTAGTACAGGATGGACAAGCCGACATAGCTCCCATCGAGATACCCGAAATCAACATCGACCCCGACCTTACAGGAATCAACACACACATAGACTTGAATGTCATCATCCCCGTTGAGGAAGATGTGAAGAAGAGTGGGCCTCGACGCATACGCATAAACGCCCAAGGCATCACATCCGAGATAGAAGATGCCATCTACAACTATCGAATTACGGAAGAGGATAATGCCAAGAGTGAATTTAACAATGCAAAGACGGACGTGGACAAGGATGTCCGCTCCCTTACCCATATCGCTATTAAGGAGAATACGGCGACAATGGAAGTGCATGTTGACGAGTTGCCCGAATGGCTCGAATATTTCTACATGGAGAATGGCCAACTCTATCTGCCAGCCGAGTTGGAAATAAGCAAATGCGTCTTTACGTGCTACGGAGAGGATGGCAAGGCCACGGTAAACAACATCACAAACTATCAAATTGACGAAGCCCGAGGCTATACCCTAATTCCTCTCACCGAAACCCGAACAAAAATAAGTGCGCGCCGAGGCATGAAACTCGAAGTTACATTCACAGGTGCCTCCACGGGCCAGCATTTTGTATTCCAACCCGACAATGCAGCTGACGGCATCAAGGGCACCATTACCGCTACAGGCTGCTTTGAAGTACGCGGCGACTTTGATTTTAACACTGCTGACATCGACGAAAACAAGTTCAACCAATGGCTAACAAATAACGCCTCACCAGAAGCTATACAAAAAATCATTTCCGACGGAAGCATACAAAGCATCATGCCAAGCGAGATTCATGTGGTTGGTGATGTTTCGATGCCCAACATCGTTGTTGAAAAAGTCACAGGCACTTTACAGCATGAGATCGCAGCCATCGCTCCCATCAGACTCGATGACATGCCCGACTTCCTGAACGACGAAGATGTCGTACTCGACCTCGACAATCCACTTATTCTCATTAATGCCAAAAGTGAAATGGCCGCCACAGCTACAACAGACATTACTTTGGGCAGTATTGTTGGCACTACACACAACATCGTCTCAGCTCCTGGTATCGAAATCAAGCAAGGCAACAATCTCTATTACATCTCCAACGGCAACTCGAAGTTCTTGCCAAAAGAATACCAATCGGCAGAGAAACTGAATGTCACGGGACAAGTTTCATCGCTCATCAAAAAGATTCCCGAAGAGATTACAGTCAGTGTAGCTCCTGTCACCTTGCAAGCCGTGGACTTCGATATCACAAAAAAATACAATCTCAGCGTCGATTACCAAATATACGCCCCACTCACCATGGGCGAGGAATTCCGTATGGTTTATCGCGACACTGAGAGGGGATGGATAGATGACCTGGAGGACATGGACAAACTGGACATCGGGAAAATTGAGATGAAAGGACTGGTAGACAGCAATGTCCCAGGCCAGATAACCTTGACCCTAATTCCCTTGGACGAATATGGCCAACGCATCGATGCCCTGCGCATCAACAGCGAGAAAGCACCCGCCTATGCCAAGAATCACGAAATCAAGTTCACATTAGAACCGGCTCCTGGCTACACGCTCAATGATGCTTTGGCTGGTACAAATGGGGTCATGCGACTTGATGGCATGACCTATGAGGCACGCATTGATCAACCTATCAAGGACGAGACTGTACAGAAAAATGCGCAAATACGCATCCACGATATCAAAACGACACTCAAAGGGGGCATTATCTATGATGCCAATTAATAACATCCAAGCACAGCACATTCTATGAAAACGACACATAAACTACTGATGGCTATTGCTTTCCTAACTTCTGCAGGTAAGCTCATCGGCCAAAATCTAAATAGTGCCTATTTCCTTGATGGCTATACCTATGGGCATGAAATGAATCCAGCTAAAAGCTACGACCGAAAGGGCTACGTCACCTTCCCGGCTTTGGGACATATAGGGACAGGATTACATGGTAATCTAAACCTTAAAAACATTCTCTATAAGAATCCGAATGGGGACGGCCTTACCACCTTTCTTAATCCCTACCTCGACACAAAGGAGGTGATGGATAATTTCCACAAAAAGAATAAGATTCTCACCGATAGTCGCATAGAACTCATTGGGTTTGGTTTCCGGGCCTTCAAGGGCTTCAACACATTCAATATTGCTGCCCGATCGAATGCTGGTATCAATGTGCCCTACGAACTCTTCGACGTACTCAAAAATCTGGAAAATAAAGATTATAACATCAGCAAAGTAGGGGCGACCTCCACTGCTTGGGTGGAAATCGGCATGGGCCACAGCCACCAACTGAATGAAGCTTGGCGATTTGGAGCTAAGTTCAAGCTTTTGCTAGGTGCGGCCAATGCCCGCATCAAAGGTGACAACCTACATCTCGACCTCTCAGCCGAGGACCGTTGGACAGCGACGGCTAATGCAAGTGTTGAAGCCAGCATGAAAGGCCTGACCTGGGGCGAGCAGAAAGTGAAAGAGCACACTGACGAATACATGAAGCAACATCCCAACAGCCCACGCACCTACAAGGAAGTCGATTTCGAAAAGATGGACATTGACAACCCTGGCGTTGGCGGAGCAGGTATGGCTTTTGACTTTGGTACGGAATGGGATCTGGGAAAACAAGGACTGGTTAAAGGTCTGAAACTTTCTGCCGCCTTGCTCGACCTTGGCTTCATCCGCTGGAAGAACACCCTGAACGCAGCCAACCATGGAGAAACCTTCGTATTCGATGGTTTCCACAATGTGAAAATCGGTGACGGTGATGGCGAAAAAATCGAAGACCAGTGGGACGACCTCGGAGACCGCCTGGAGGACCTCTATCAGTTACAGACCGCCGAAACCACAAAGAAAGTTCATGGACTGGGAGCCACACTTAACATTGGTGTGGAGTATGCCCTACCCTCCTACGACAAACTGAGCTTCGGTTTACTCTCCACCACCCGTATTCAAGGCCGTTATAGTTGGAACGAAGAACGTCTCTCTGTCAACCTCTCCCCAGCCAAAGCCTTTGAGCTTGCCCTCTCGGCCGCTGTGGGTACACAAGGAGCCAGTGTGGGCGGAGTCATCAATATTCATCCTCGTGGGTTCAATCTTTTCGTGGGTATGGACCATGTTCTGGGCAAACTTTCCAAGCAATATGTTCCACTCAAAAGCAATGCCGACTTTTTCTTCGGTCTGAACATTCCCTTTGGCAAACCAATAGAAAACTAAAACACTACATAGTATGTCAATATTCTTTTTCCAAACTCCCTCAAAAACTATCATCGCAACCCAATGCGAACAGGCACTCACTCCTGAAAACATAGAAAAGCTGCGCTGGCTCTATGGAAATGCAGAATTGCTCGAAACTAATATATTGGAAGGATACTACATAGGTCCCCGACGGGAGATGGTGACCCCATGGAGTACCAATGCTGTGGAAATAACGCAAAACATGAACATCCAAGGCATAAAGCGTATAGAGGAATATTTTCCAGCAAGTAGTGAAGAGGCAGAATATGACCCCATGTTACAACGCCTCTACAAAGGACTTGACCAAAACATTTTCACTGTCAACCTTAAGCCCGCACCCATCCAGTTCATCGACAATCTGGAAACCTACAATGAGGAAGAAGGTCTTGCGCTTTCACCTGAAGAAATTGATTATCTGCATAAAATAGAACAGCAGCTTGGACGTAAATTAACCGACAGCGAAGTATTTGGCTTTGCACAAATCAATTCGGAGCACTGTCGCCATAAAATTTTTGGTGGAACCTTCGTGATTGATGGCAAAGAAATGGAGAGCAGTCTGTTTCAGATGATAAAGAAAACCACACAGGAGAATCCCCATCGCATTATTTCAGCCTACAAGGACAATGTCGCATTTGCAGAAGGGCCTACGGTGGAACAATTTGCACCCAAAGACCACTCAACGAGCGACTATTTCGTTATCCGCGACATTGAAAGTGTAATCAGTATAAAAGCCGAGACCCACAACTTCCCCACCACTGTGGAACCCTTCAATGGCGCATCTACAGGAACAGGAGGTGAGATCCGAGACCGCATGGGGGGAGGTACAGGTTCATGGCCCATTGCTGGTACGGCTGTGTACATGACCAGCTATCCCCGAAACAATGAGGTACTACGCACATGGGAAAAAATTCTCCCTGTCCGCAAGTGGCTCTATCAAACTCCTGAACAGATTCTTATCAAGGCGTCAAACGGAGCCAGCGATTTCGGAAACAAGTTTGGACAACCCCTCATCTGTGGTTCGCTCCTCACGTTTGAACATCAGGAAAATGGAGAGCAATATGGTTACGACAAGGTCATCATGCTTGCTGGTGGCGTAGGATATGGCACCAAACGCGATTGTCTGAAGGGCACCCCACAGAAGGGCAATAAGATTGTTGTCGTAGGTGGCGACAATTATCGCATTGGTTTAGGTGGAGGTTCCGTATCAAGTGTTGACACTGGACGATATTCGAGTGGAATTGAATTGAATGCAGTGCAACGTGCCAATCCTGAAATGCAGAAACGTGCTAACAATCTGATAAGAGCCTTGTGCGAAGAGGAGGTAAACCCAGTGGTATCAATCCACGACCACGGCTCGGCGGGCCATGTCAATTGTCTGTCCGAGTTAGTGGAAGAATGTGGAGGACTCATTGACATGACAAAACTCCCCATTGGTGACCCCACCCTATCGTCTAAAGAAATCATTGCCAACGAAAGCCAGGAACGCATGGGCCTGCTCATACAGGAGGAACATCTGGAACATGTCAGAAAGATTGCCGAGCGCGAACGGGCACCCATGTATGTCGTGGGCGAAACCACTGGCGATGCCCATTTCGCCTTCGAACAGGGTGACGGAGTGCGCCCCTTTGACCTCGATGTAGCCCAAATGTTCGGGCACTCACCCAAGACCATCATGGTGGACGAGACCGTTGAACGCAAATACAAAGACATTGAAGGCACAACGGACCTTAAAGACCTCAAGGAAAAACTTGAACAGGTGCTTTCGCTGGAGGCTGTGGCCTGCAAGGATTGGCTCACCAATAAGGTGGACCGTTCCGTAACAGGTAAGGTAGCTCGCCAACAATGCCAAGGTCCGCTGCAATTGCCATTGAGTGACTGTGGTGTAGTAGCACTTGACTATCGCGGACGTAAGGGCATTGCCACCGCACTGGGCCACGCCCCTCAAGCTGGACTGGCCAACCCCGCTGCAGGCAGTGTACTCTCCGTGGCAGAAAGTCTTACCAACATCGTGTGGGCCCCATTGGCCGAGGGGCTTGACAGTGTAAGCCTCAGTGCCAACTGGATGTGGCCTTGCCGATCTCAGAAAGGCGAAGATGCCCGACTCTATGAAGCTGTGGAGGCATTGAGTGACTTCTGCTGTCAATTGGAAATTAATGTCCCAACCGGAAAGGATAGCCTCTCAATGAGCCAGAAGTATCCCGATGGGTCAAAAATCATCTCTCCAGGAACGGTCATCGTGACCTCAGGCGGACAAGTATCCGACATCCGCAAGGTGGTAAGCCCCGTATTGAGCGATGATCCTCAATCTGCTCTCTACCACATCGACTTTTCGTTTGATGTGCTTCGCCTTGGAGGCAGCGCATTTGCACAGAGTCAAGGTCACGTTGGCAGCGATGTTCCTACTGTTACTAATGCCGAATATTTCCGCGATGCCTTCGAAGCCATTCAGGAATGTGTGCGCCATGGGCTCCTGTTGGCTGGACACGACATATCGGCAGGTGGTCTCATAACCACCCTTCTAGAGATGTGCTTTGCCAACACGAAAGGCGGAATGAAAATTAACCTCAACAAGTTTGAGGAAGACGACCTGACGAAAATTCTCTTTGCCGAGAATCCAGGCGTAGTCGTTCAAGTTGCTACATGCCGTGAGGCCGAGTTCAAGAAGATAATGGACGAGATGGGTGTGGGATACATCTACATTGGCGTTCCCTCAAAGGACCGCAGCATGCGTTTGCGCAAGGGAGATTTCGAGCAGATGCTTGATATCGACCAGCTACGTGATGTATGGTATCGTCCCTCCTATCTGCTCGACACTAAGCAGAGTTTCAACAAACAAGCCGAAGAGCGGTTCCGTAACTACAAGATGCAACCTGTGGAAATGCACTTTAGCACCAATTTCACGGGTAAGCTTTCGCATTACCACATCAGTGCCGACCGTCGCAAACCATCGGGTCTGCGTGCCGCTATCATCCGTGAGAAAGGCACCAACGGAGAGCGCGAAATGGCCTATTCGATGTATCTTGCAGGCTTCGATGTAAAGGACGTAATGATGACCGATCTCGTGACAGGTCGCGAAACGCTCGACGATGTTAACCTCATCGTCTTCTGCGGTGGTTTCTCTAACAGCGATGTGCTGGGATCCGCTAAGGGCTGGGCAGGTGCCTTTCTCTACAATCCCAAAGCCAAGGAAGCACTCGACCGCTATTTTGCTCGTCCCGACACACTCTCCTTAGGCATCTGCAATGGGTGTCAACTGATGGTAGAACTCAACCTCGTAGATTCACCTAAGGCTCAGATGAAGCACAACACCAGCCACAAATTCGAGTCTGCATTTCTCGCTCTCAATATTCCCGAGAACAAGAGTATCATGCTGGGGTCACTCAGTGGCCAGCAATTGGGAATCTGGGTGGCTCATGGCGAAGGACGTTTCTCTCTACCAGGTCAAGCAAGCGACTACAATATTGTGGCACGCTATGCCTACGATAAATATCCTGGCAACCCCAACAACAGCGACTTTTCCGTTGCAGGCATCTGCTCGGCCGATGGACGTCATCTGGCCATGATGCCCCACTTGGAACGCGCCATCTTCCCATGGCAATGCGGCTGGTATCCACAGGAACGACTCATGGACGAGGTGACTCCGTGGATTGAAGCCTTCGTTAACGCCAGACATTGGATAGAGAAGCAAGTGAGGAAGTGACGCGATGTGGACACTCTTTAGCACATTTCTGCACATCGGTCTCTTCACCATTGGCGGAGGCTATGCTATGATTCCTCTCATCGAGGCCAAGATTGTCGATGAACACCGATGGATGTCGCGCGAGGAACTCCTCGACCTCATTGCCGTGGCACAATCGTGTCCTGGCATATTCGCTGTCAACATTGGCATCTTCGTGGGCTATAAACTCAATGGCAAACGAGGGGCACTTGTCACCACGCTGGGTACCGTGCTCCCCTCCTTTGTTATCATTCTGTCCATAGCCCTTCTGTTTCAGCAATTCCGCGACAATGCCATCGTCGAGCGCGCTTTCCGAGGCATCCGCCCTGCCGTTGTCGCCCTAATTGCAGCACCAGTATTCCGCATGGCGCAGATGGCCAAAATCAATCGTTTCAATGTGTGGATTCCCATCGTTGCCACCCTTGCCATATGGTTGCTGGGTGTGAGTCCTATTCTCGTCATACTCGTAGCTGGCATCGGAGGTTATGCCTACGGACAATTCAAGGAGGAAGACAAATGACAGCCTATTTCATACTACTCTTCTGGACATTCTTCAAGATTGGCCTTTTCGGTTTCGGAGGTGGCTATGCCATGATTTCCATGATACAGGGCGAAGTGGTCACCCACCACCATTGGATGACCATGGGTCAGTTCACTGACATCGTTGCTGTTTCACAGATGACACCTGGCCCCATTGGTATCAACTCTGCTACATATGTGGGCTACACTGCACTCACAAATGCCGGCTATGCCCCCATCTGGGGCGTATTAGGTTCATTGATTTCCACCTTTGCCGTGGTTCTGCCCTCATTTATTCTCATGATAGTCATTAGTCGCTTCCTCATGGCATACCGCCATCATCGTTCTGTAGAACAAGTTTTCTCATGGCTGCGTCCTGCCGTGGTGGGGTTGCTGGCAGCCGCAGCCCTATGCCTTATGACGCCTGAGAACTTCTCTACTCCACGTGATAACCCGTGGCAATTCTGGGTGAGCGTCTTGATTTTCCTTTTTGCCTTCGTAAGCACAAAAGTCTATCGACTCAGTCCCATTCGTGCCATCATCATTTGCGCAATAGTGGGCATCGTCCTTATGTAAGGATAACATTATATTATCCGTCAATTCTTCCAAATTCACATAAAAAGGGCTGGCACTTTCATTTGGTGCCAGCCTTTTTGTTTTATTGTTGCAGTGTTGCTAATCTCATCATCTTATCCCAGAGCCATGGAATAAGCAATCAAAACCACATATGACATTATCTGAAGAGCAAGGGAGCCAACTCGCGGAGACTGCGTCGCCAAGTGAGGAACTCATGGGCAGTACCTTCTGAAATGTAACATACCGCATTGAAGCCTGCGTCCTTCAGTGTCTGGGTTGACTGGCGAATGGCATCGGGATTCTCTTTACCTCCACAACTTTGGAAGATAAGACGCACCTGACGCACATCCTTAATGTCGGCAGGCTGATACTGACCACCACTCATGAGAGCATAATATCCGAAAACCTCGGGCCGGCGTAATGTAATGAGACGAGTTTCGAAACCTCCCATTGACAAGCCAGCCATAGCGCGATTCCATTTATCGGCCTTCGTACGGAAGTGAGCATCAATGTAGGGAATCAGTTCATCAACCAACACTTTCTCAAAATCCATAGCCGTGAACTCTCGAAGCCCGCCAAAACGCACCTCATTGGTCATCCCGTAGGTCATGACAATAATAAAAGGTAATGTACACCCTTCGGCAAGCAGGTTATCTATGATAAGCCCTGCATGGCCTTGTTGGCTCCATGAAGTTTCGTTTTCTCCCCATCCATGCTGCAGATAAAGTACAGGAAATTTCTTTTTGCTCGCATCATAGGTTGGAGGTGTATAGACAAATGCACGGCGCATTTGACTGGTGCTCTCACTCCAAAACAGCACCTCCTGCACACGCCCATGAGGAACATTCTTCAGAGCAAAGAAATCCTGATCATGGGAAGGTACTTCTATACCGCTTTCCCAACGAGTGCCACCAAAGAAGTTCTGGGCACCAGGGTCGTTGAATGTACCTCCATCAACCGTAATATGATAGTAGTGAAATCCCTCATCCTCAGGGCGCAGGGTCTGTCCCACCCAAGAGCCATCATAAGCACGATGCAAAGGGGTTCCACCGCGTCCAAGGCTGCAGGAAACAGACTTGGCATCAGGAGCCTCGACACGCAAACGAACATATCCCTGAGAGTTGACCTGCGGATAGTCGCGACCCGGTTGATTCTTGCTCGAGGGTTTGAAGTCCTCAATTATTCCCTCTTTCTGTTCAAAGGCACGTGCAGGATCAAATGGAGTAGTACGTTGCTCCGCCTGCTGCCGACGAGGACGTGATGCTGGCTTTACTGCCATGGGCCATTTGGGTTCTGCCATATCGCGAATATAGGTATAAGCCAACTTGGGCTGATATTGAGCATCAAAGGGTAAGGGATAATTGGCCTGTCCGAGCCATGAATCACGGTCGGAAAGATTCCAGAAAGTGACGCAGTCAATGACATCACTATGACGGCGGAACTGGCGGAAAAGTCGGGCATACTGGTCAGCAAGATGTTGACGAATGCTGTCACTCACTTGTTCCCCCTGACGGCTGAACTGAAGTTGTCCCCCCATCTCCTCATTGATGCGAACGTCAAGTTCCGTGACATGTATATGATTCACTATAGTCTTATAAAGTGACAAAGCTGCATCAACTTGTTCTTCCGAAGGACCATAAATGTTGTAGTGGCCCTGCATGCCAATGCCATCAATAGGGACACCAGCAGCCTTCATCTCACGAACCATGTCATATATGCGACGACTTTTTACAGGATCGCACTCATTGTAGTCATTGTAAAATAGTAGTGCTTTGGGATTAGCCTCACGAGCAGCACGAAAAGCCTCACGAATGAAATCGTCACCTGCAATCCGATAGAGTTTCGACTGACGGTAACGGTTGGTGGCCCGAGGGTCGTCCGTGATGGCTTCGTTCACCACATCCCAACAGTAGACCACATCACTATAACGCGAAACTATAGCCTTAGTGTGGTTACGTATGCGCTGGAGCAGGACCTCTTTCGTGACAGTATTACCTTCCGAGTCTGAAAACATCCACTCCCCTATCTGTGAATGCCATACGAGACAGTGTCCGCGTAACTTGATGCCGTTTTGACGACAGAAGTCAGCTATACGGTCGGCACGAGACCAGTTAAACTCTCCCTCGCGAGGTTCTGTGGGCTCAGGTTTCATATCGTTCTCTGCCGTAATGCTGTTGAACTCCCGCAAAATCAAAGTTTGCTGCTGCGGGTCAGTGACATTACGCTGGTTAACGGCAACACCTACTTTGAAATAATTGCTATAGGCATCCTTCAGTCCCTGAGCCTGCACTTGAAGTACGGAACTAAAGGAGATGACCAATAGGAAGATGCTCATGCAAAATGTTTTCCTTTTCATAACATTCAACTTTTTAAGGTTTCACAACAATTCATGTTGCAAATTTAGAACGAATTTTTAACCCACAAAATTTCTCACGTTTCTTTCGCTTGTCTGTATGTTTCATGCTACAAAAGAGGAGGCTGATACATCAAAATCAGCCTCCCTTTTTATAACAACGCAGTAATATTTGCTTACTTCCGATCATCGACATTGTCGCCTGGAGTTTCCTGCAGGTCTTCGTCAAAGTCGGTGATATCGTTCTGAATCAGGATGTTGTACCATTGAATGAGTTTCTTCACATCAGATGCGTGGACGCGGTCACGGTCAAATGAAGGCAAAACCTCACCCATGAAATCGAAGAGCTGTTCCTTCGAGGCACTCTTCAGGTCTATAGAGGAAACCTGTTTTCCTTCTTCCTTTGCCTTGATGTTGTTAAGCACCTGACGCAGGGGAACTTCTTCCTCGTCGGTATACATGGCTATGTCTGCTAACGAAATGATGCGATCAGTGCCAAAAGCGGGCTGACGCTTGTGGGTTTCATCAAGTGTTTCCACAATAAGGCTTCGGTTGCCTCGCGAGACAAGGCGATAAAGCCCGGGTTTGCCAGAGATGGCGAGAATGGTCTTGAGCATAATAACTATATTTAAGATTTAATGATTTTAGGATTTAATGTTTCTAAGGTCTCCCGTAACTGAGAAATGAGGTCGGACCTACCATCGTTCATGATGTAAAAGTCAGCACGACCGCGCGCAACATCGGGACGCTGACTCTTCATACGACGAATCACCTCGTCAGGCGAAAGACCGTCACGGGCCTCAACACGCTGGAGGCGAATCTCAAGTGGGGCATCGACAAAGAGTACACGATCAACTTCGGTATGAAACCCGCTTTCGTAAAGAATAGCACTCTCAACTGCCACTATGAGCGCATCACTATGGTCAACAATCCAGTGGCGCAAATCAGCTCGGACAACAGGATGAATGATGTTGTTCACCCGTCGGGCATTGGCCACGCTGGCAAAGAGGTACTGAGCAAGACGATTCTTGTCCAGAACATTCTCTTCATCATAGAGGTGAGGCATAAGTGCTGTAAGTTGTTCCTTGACATTAGTATCACATTGGGTAATAATGCGCGCACGAATGTCGCAATTATAAACAGGAATCGCGTATTTCTCCTCAAGCAAGCGGCTAACGAAAGACTTTCCGCTACCTATACCTCCTGTAATACCAAGGCTAATCATTCGTCTTCTGCGACTGACTCTAAAAGATAATCAACTTGCTGGGGCTCGATGCGCACATTTGAAACGCCATCAGGAATACTTTTGAGCTTAACAGGAATCTTGTTGATGCCACGTTTCTGTAAGTCAAGAATCTCCTCATAGGTTACAAGACAAACGAACTTGTCACGCGTGATTTCACGACTGCACGTATAACCAACCGTATAGATAACCTTCACGGACGAAGGGAAGGTGCGTAACTGCAAATCGCCTGGGAAATTAAGCGA
>AUXO016092436.1_pt1 | contig 13654 bp, 5 predicted proteins | sample 768731 | NCBI WGS metagenome assembly AUXO01 (sample SAMN02715735, study PRJNA202380) | gut metagenome | biome: sheep rumen | host: Ovis aries | place: New Zealand: Palmerston North
TGCTGGTTTATTTGAATTTAAAGCTCAAAATGGTTTAAAAGTTGAATTTACATTTGAAGGAGACAATGATACAACTCCAAGTGATGCTTCAATCACTTTAAATAATGTTGCACATGTTGCGAAAGATACAGTAATCACTGCTTCTAATGTAAGCATAGCAGCTGTTGATACTGGTGCAAAAGAAAAAGGTAAAGCATATACATTCACCTTAAAAGATGCTGAAGGAAATGTTTTAGCTGATAAAACAGTTCAAGTAACTTTAAATGGTAATGTATATACTGTTAAAACCAATGAAAATGGATCTGCTAGTGTAACAATTGCTTTAAGCTCTGCAAAAACATATAAATTAAATGTTTTCTTCATGGGAGATGATGACTGCAAAGGTTCAACTGCAGCTGTAAAAATAACTGTAACCAAAAAGAAAACCACTCTTAAAGCTGCAAAAACCAAATACACATTTAAAGCTAAAGCAAAATCCAAAATCATTAAAGCTACCTTAAAAACTTCAAACAAATATCTAAAAGCAGGTAAAAAAGTTACCATTAAAATCAAAGGTAAAACTTATACTGCAAAAACTGGTAAAAATGGTGTTATTAAACTTAACATCAAAGCTTTAAATAAAAAAGGAACTTACAAAGCAAAAATCAAATTTGCTGGAGATTCTACATACAAAGCATCAAGCAGTAAAACAATTAAAATTGTAATTAAATAGAAGGATTTATTTCCTTCTCATTATTTTTTTTAAATCCATTACTCTTTTTTTAACTTGATATGATTTTAAAGATAACTTTATAAATTATTTTTTATATAAATTAACATATAATTTAAATTATCATGAAGTGAAATTATGAAATGTAAATTATCAGTGTTAGTTATTTTATATATACTTTTTACAGTTTCAGCTGTTTGTGCAGTTGATGCAGATAATTCAACATTTAATCTTGCTGATGATTTAAATTACAATGACGATATTTTATTTGAAAATGAAGTTCCTGATATTCCGGATTTGGTGGTAGATAAGCAAAACCATGTTAATCCTTATAATATTGATTTATATTTTAAAGAAGGTGTTTTAAAAAATGAATTTAAAGGTGAAACATTAATATTTTCCGGAAATTTTGATGATTTGGGAACTTTGACTATTAATTCAGATAAGGTTAAAGTCATTGGTGAAAATTCTTCTTTTAAAAATACTGTTTTTAATATTCAATCAAATGGTATTGTTTTAAAAAATTTGACATTTGATTTAGATAAATCAATTGTAAGTAATAATGGTGCGGCTATTCTTGTAAGTGGCTATGATGTTATTTTAGATAGTTTGGATATTAATTATGTAGTTCCGAGTGATGTTGAAGCTTATGCAATTCTTGCTGATGGTTCTAATTACTATTCCTCTGAAAATATTAAAATTATAAATTCAAATATCTATTTTGAAGGACACAATGATAACGTTAATAAATATAATTGTGCTATCAAATTAACTTATGCAAATTCTGCACTTATTGAGAATAATACTGTTCGTTCATCACTTCCTTTAAAAAATGTTAAATATGGAATGGATGGCGCTACACTTGATTCAGATTATGTTTATGTAATTGGTTTAGAGGAATGTATGGATTTTATTATAAAAAATAATACTATTGTATTGGATGTAAATAAAAGAACGGCAGTTGAATATCCTACTTTGAATTGCATCATGTTAAGCAAATCCGATAATGGTCAATTTGTGAATAACTCAGTATATATGACTGACTTTGTGACATATCCCGGAATTGAAAATTATATTTATGGTCTTGATATTTATAAATTAAACGATATTTTGGTAATGAATAATAAAATTTCCATGATAACTACTGGTGGAAAACTTGCTTTGGGTACAGCATATCCAATCCAAATATGTGGTCCTGCATCTGGTGTAAATATTACATATAATGATTTGTACTCTTTTTCCAATGGTCCAAACATTGGAATATATTCACAAAATTACTATGGACCAACTGACATATCAATTACAAATAACAGAATAAATGTCACTGGATTGGCAGGAACTCATGATTGGGCTTTAGTCACTGGAATTGAATCTCAAGATACTAATGCTGAAATTCTTAATAATATTATTGAGGTACATAGTGTAAGTGAAGTAAATGAAGATGATAATTTATATGCTATTAGCTATCGTCAGAGCACTGTAGGTGAACATAGTTTTAATATTCAAAACAATAAAGCATTCACTGATGGTTATTATGCGGTGTATCTTTTAAGTTCAGATAATTCAATAATTAATGACAATGTATTGATTTCATCTAATGATAATGTGAATACTGGGGATGATTCATATAGTCCAGGCTTTAGAGAACACAATGATGATGAATATTCAAACAATGTTGTTTTCAATGCAAGGGATTATTATGGATTTCAAAATTCAATTAATATAAATTCTTATGAAAATGAAGGTATTTTAAATTACATTAATGGTAATGATATTGGTTGGAATAGTCAAAATCAACAATCCTCTAACTATAATCCTTTAATTCCTCATTATTCAATTCCAATTAATTCTAATTCAGATAAAGAAAGTAATATTATTGATAATTATCAAGATGATGGCAGTGTTCATGGAATCATTACTGATGATATTGGAAGTAATTTACATGGGCAATCTGATTCAAATCAGATTAACATATTTAAATCTGATGGAAAATCTAATGTAGATACGGTTTACAGTGAAAATAAGGGAGATTTTGATTTAAATGGAATAGCAAATACAAATTCCAATAGTAGTGATAGTACACCTGCAATAGGAACAGATGGAAATCCTTTAAGTAAATCACAATCTTCATCAAAGGGGGAATCTCAAAGTGTCAGTAAATCATATGAAATATCTAAAGTTGATAAAAAGGAATTTGTACCGTCAATATTTTTTGTTATTGCAGCTTGCATATTGTTGTGTGTTGGCTATAAAAGGAAGAACGATAATTTTGAATAAGTATTCTTTAGGGATAAAATGAAATTAAACAAGTTATATTTATTGGTTTTGTTATTTGGATTAGTATTTTTAATTTCAAGTATAAATGCAGCTGATAATATTTGTTTGGATAATGATTCTAATTTTAATGAGGTAATATCACAACCTATCGAACAATCAAATCAATCTCATTCTTATTATGTAAATATTGAAGATGGGGATGATTCAAATAATGGTACCTCATGGAGCACATCATTAAAAACATTTGATAAAGCACTGGATTTAGCACATGATGATGATAATATATATTTATCTGATGGTGTTTATTCTGGTTTGGAGAATACTAGAATCACAATCAATAAATCCATTAATGTTATTGGATCAGTGAATACCACTTTTGATGGATTATACTCAAATTATATTTTTATAGTTCAAGATAATGCAGATATTACTTTTAAGAATGTCAATTTTGTTAATGCATATAAAATAGAGAGGGATTATGATTTAATTAAAGGCTATGAACTTGAGGGGGTTTATGGCTCAGCATTAGATATTAAAAATTCTAAAGTCACATTGGATAATTGTTCTTTTATATATAATATGGCAAATTTTGAAGCTAATGTGTATGAATCAATATATGGTGGAGCTATTAGTAATTTCGGTGATTTAACCATTTTCAATTCTTATTTTTATGGTAATGCTGTAGGTTCAGCTTTAGATATAATGGGATATGGTGGTTCAATTTATAATAAAGGAAAATTATACTTAAATAATTCAAAATTCATGGATTCCAGAGGTGACACTTATAGTTCTGGTGGTGCGGTTTACAATGATGGAGTGATGTTAATGAACAATACTCTCATCACAAATTCACATTGTTTAGAAGAATCTAGGGGCTCTGCAATATTTAATAATGGTAATTTGACTCTTTTGAATTCAATAATTGAAAATAACATCATTGAAAGAACAAATTTTAATTATATTTATGGAAATATTTTTAATTCAGGTAAACTTGTTGCAATTGGAAATATATTTAGAAATAACACTGCGGATTACAAACAGCCAAATTCACAATATTACGGATCACCTACTATTTATAATGTAGGTGAGTTGGATTTATCTTATAATGAATTCATTGACAATATTGGTTTTGATGGGATTTATGAAGACATATATTTAAATGGTGGAACATCAGTAAAACTTGATAAGAACTGGTGGCAGACAAATGAAAATCCATCATTTCATGATTTGGTTAATTTTGATAATATTTCCTCATGGATAGTTTTAGATTTAAATCCTAATTATTGCTCTATTGGGATAAATGATTCAGTTGAGATAATGGCTTCATGGAAGTTAAGTAATGGTGATGATTTAGAATTTAGTTTACCAGTTTCTAATTTAACATTTCTAACTAATGTTTTTGGAAAGGAAATAATTTCAAAACACCAATTCAATGGAATTGCTAGTTTTCTTTTTAATTATACTAAAAATAAAGGGTCTTATGTAGTTAAAGTCAATGTCAATTCGTTTACAACAACTTCTACAATTGATGTCGGGAAATCAAACACGGTTATTAGTGTTAAGTTGAATAATTCAGAAATTTATTTCAATGAAAGTATTTTAGTTGAAGTATTCTTAAGCGAAGAACATTTTAATTTAACTGGAAATGTCGATTTAATTTTTAATGATAAAATTCATAAAATTGATATAAAAAATGGGTATGGAAATATTATTTTAAAAGATTTGGCTCCAAATAGCTATACTTTAAAAGTTAATTATAATGGAAATGATTTGTATGCCAAATCCACTAATCAAACAGATTTCACTGTCAAGAAAATTCCAACTAGATTAAAAATCGACCCGATAAATGATATAAAAACAAGTGATAATGTGAATTTGACAGTTAATTTAGAGGGTTATAAGGTTGAGGGCATGGCCAATTTATATGTTAATGGAGTTTATAAACAACCAATATATTTAAACAACGGAAAAACAACCTTTGATTTAAATTACTTTTCTAAAGGACAATATAACATTACAGTAATCTTTCCTGAAAGCTCTTATTATACTACTTCACATGATTCAGTTTCATTTAATGTGGGAATTAGTCAAGTTTCAATAAATGTGTCCTCTCAAGACATTTATTCTGGTGAAAATGCAATTATTAAAATTGAAGTGTCATCTAAAAACTTCAATAGCAATGCGACCATTTTTATAAATGATAGGAATTATACCGTGTATCTTAATGATAAAGTTAATTATGTTACAATTTCTAGTTTAACCAATGGGACTTATGATGTAAAATTAATATTTGAAGGAAATGATAGGTTTATAAAAACTAATGCATCAACATCATTTAAGGTTTCAAAACAATCATCAACTTTAAATGTATCAATAGAAAAGAATAATCTGACCGGAACTATTGTTGTTAAAACAAATTCAAATAAGTGCAGCGGGGTAATAAGCCTTTATGTAAATCAAAGATATTATTCAAAAAGTTTAGCGGATGGAGTTGCAAACTTTGATGTTGAATTTGATAGGGGAACAAACTATATTTATGTATTTTATGAGGGTGATATTAGATTCGAAGCGTCTAGCTGGAATACTACTCTTGGAAAAGCCGATAGTTTTTTTTTAATAGGAAATAACATCACATTTTTTGAATATAATGAATTCAATTATACTGTAAGTTTATATGAAGAAAATGGATTTGCAATGCCGAATCAGATTATTACTATTGAATTTGAAAATGAGATTTATAATGTAACTACAGATTATAACGGAATGGCTAATCTAGTGTTAAATTTAGAGGTGGGCAGTCATTCGATTATTGCTAGGTATAATAATGTTACAATCAATAATATATTGACAATTAAACCAATTCTGTTCAATGTCACTATAAAGAATGTTACCTATGGTGAAAGTGAATTTGTTTTCGTTGATTTTGAAGATAACTTAACTGGAAATGTTATTTTTGAATTTTTGAATAAAAACCTCGTTGTTAGCATAACTAATTCAAAAGCAACATGTAATCTATCTGAATTTGAAGCTGGAAATTATTCAGTAAATATATTTTATTCAAATAAATTTTTTAATTCAACTAAAATACAAAAATTTTTTACAGTATATAAAGCCAATACTACAATGGATATTGAATTTAATGAATTAGGAGTAGGATTAATTGGAAATATTACTGTAACATTATTGGATAATGTTACTGGAAATTTGGAGTTTATTGTAGATAAAAATCATTATATGAAATCAATTGATAATTCAAAAGCTATTTTAAATATTTCCGGATTGTCCGGAGGTTATCATAATTTGACAATAATTTATTTTGGAGATAATAATTATAATGATAATATTTTAAAAACTGAATTCCCAGTTAAAACTCTAAAAACTGATCTTCAAATTGTGGTTAGTAATAATACTTGTTATGGCGAGGAATTGGATGTTATTATCAAAGTTAATGAGAGTGCAACAGGTGAAGTTAACTTGAATATTGGAAATCTGTCTAAAACTTTAAAAATTGAAAATGGTGTAGTGACTTGTAAGATTAAAGGCCTTGGCGCTGGAATTCATAATATTGTTGCAATTTATAAAAGTGACGGATTGTTTTTCAATCAAAAAAACGAAACTTCATTTAAAATATCAAAATCAAATTCAACTATAAATCTTTTTGTTAATGATGTTTATTTAGATGAAAACATTAGAATTTATGCAGAATTAAATGAAAATGCCACTGGTAAAGTTTCATTCAGTATGGATGGTTATTATTCTCATAGGGATAGGAATGTTGTTAATTCATCTTCTTCATGGTTTATATCACCTCTGGAAACAGGCCACTATATAATACATGCATATTATTATGGAGATGAAAATTACTATTCTTCTAATGCAACTTATATCTTAAATATATCTCAAAAAAGGTCACTTTTGGTGGTTGAAGTGAATGATGCAACTAATAGGGATAATGTAGTTGTTAAAGTTACATTAATGTCAAATAATAATGAGTATATTAGTGGTGTTGTCAATGTTAAATTGGGAACCAAAAATTTTAAAATAAATATTCGCAATGGAAAAGGAACACTTAATCTTGGAAAATTGAATCCTGGAGATTATAAGGTAAGTATTTATTTTGAAGGTAATGAATTTTATTCATATTCCTCAAAGGAATGCTCTTTCAGTGTTTCAGACTATCTTTTAGATTCTATTTTAACATGTAATGATGTAATAAAATATTATAATGATGATGTAAAATTCATTATTACATTAACAAACTCTAAAAATAAGGTTATTTCAGGTGAAACAATTTATGTCACTATTAAAGGTGTTGAAAAAGATTACATTACTGATGAAGATGGAAAAGTTTATTTGGATATAAACGATACTTTTGAAAAATACGATGTCTCTGCAGAATTTAGAGGAAGTGATTCATATTATCCTTCAAATGCCACTGGTAGTGTAGAAATATTGTCAACTGTTGAATCAGTAGATATTGTTAAATTATATGGTAGTGGCACTCAATATTTTGCAATATTTAAGGATTTAAAGGGGAAATCTCTTTCAAATACTAATGTGATGTTTAAGATTTCAGGTAAGACATATAATTACACCACTCTCCCGAATGGAATTGTAAGGCTTAATATTGACCTAAATCCTGGCAAATACTATGTTGTTGCCGTAAATCCGAAAACAGGTGAAAATAAGACTAATACTATATTCATCTTTAACAAGCTGATGGGAAATAAGAATGTTGTAAACTATTTCGGAGCAAAGAGCACATATAATGTACGTGCCTATGGGCCTGACGGAAAGCCAGTTGGAGCTGGATTTAAGGTTACATTTAAAGTTAATGGAAAAACATACACAAGAAAAACCGATAAAAACGGTTATGCAACATTATCTGTTAAGTTAAATGCTAAACAATACACTATAACTGCGTCATTTAACGGAACAAAAGTGTCAAATAAAATCACAGTAAAACCGGTTTTAACGGTTAAAATCACTTCAAATAAAAAGACCAAAAAGACTAAATTCACTGCAAAATTACTTAATTCCAAAGGTAAGGTGTTAAAAGGCAAAAAGATTACCTTTAAAATCAACGGTAAAAAATACACTGCTAAAACCAATAAGAAAGGAATTGCCAGCATCAACATTAAGTTGAAACTGAAAAAGGGCACCTATAAGATTTATACTATTTACGGAAAATCTAAAATTTTAAATAAAATTAAGGTTAAATAATTTTTAGCCTTTTTTTATCTTTTCATGTATGTAATGATTATAATTCATAGTTTTTACATTGATTAATGGTTCCAATAATATTTGCATTATATTTAAATTAATTTAAGTTAAATTTATAAACTATTTTTAATAAGTATTCTATTATCTTTTACGGTTTTTAATTATATTTTAAAAATCACTGAAAGACAATTAAATGTTCGGAGGTGAAAAATATAAGGTTAAATCGGAAATTGATATTGGGATTAATGTTTATATCGGTTATTCTTTCTGTTTCAGCAGTTTGTGCAAGTGAAATCGATGACAATTCAACACTGCAAAGTGAGGATAATGATATAATTTCTATTGTCAACGATACGAAACTGGTTTTGTCTGATGATGAGATTCCAGATGAACCTGATTTGGTATTAGAAGATACAATCTATGTTACTTCACAAAATTTTGACGATTGCTTTGAAAATAATGTATTGAAATCAAGATATGACGGAAAGACCATTATTTTTGCTCAAGATTTTGAAAATTTAGGTAAGATATCAATCCGTGCAAAAAATGTGACAATCAACGGAATTGGGCATACTCTTAAAAATACCGTATTCGAGTTGGATGCAGATAATATCACATTAACTGATATGAATATAAATCTGGACAGTAAATTCGAAAACAACGAATATGCAGGTATTTTAGTCTATTCAGATTATGCTAATTTGATTAATCTCAATATCAATTATGTTGTTCCTACTAATGTTCAAGCTTTAGGCATCTATGCTTCCGGAAGTCCAAAAGATCCGGTAAAGAAGCTTAAAATGATTAATAATTCAATTTACTTTGAAGGACACAACAACGATGTAAATGTTTATAATGTGGCAGTTAAATTATCTTCATGTGAAAATGCTTTAGTTGAAAACAATACAATAAGTTCATCCTTGCCTCTAAAAGACATCATATTTGGTGCTGACGGTGCAGAACTTGCTTCTGATTTGGTTTTGACAGTGGGTGTGGAAGGTTGTAATAACCTATCATTTATTGGAAATATATTATTTTCAGAAGTGAATAAACGGCCTGAGCATTCTTATCCGTCTTTAGATTGTATGATGGTATTTAGATCGTATAATTCACTGATTGCAAATAACTCTATTTACATGACAGATTTCTTAACATTTCCTGGTGTCGACAACTACCTTTATGGACTGGATATTTATAATCTGGAAAATCTAACAGCGATTTATAATAATATATCCATTATAACCACAGGAGGTAAACTGGCAGCAGGTACAGCTTATCCAATTCAGATAACAGGTCCGATTGCAAATGTAAATATAACCTACAATGATTTGTATTCATTTTCAAACGGCCCAAACATTGGAGTCTATTCACAGAACTTCTATGGCGCAACTACATTGTCAATAACTCACAACAAGATCAATGTAACCGGATTGGCTGGAACTCATGAATGGGCATTAGTAGCAGGTATTGAATCTCAAGATACTCACTCAACAATTCAAGACAATATAATTGAAGTTCACAGTGTTGGAGACGTTTCCATTGATGATAACTTGTATGGAGTAAGTTATCGTCAAAGTACAAATGGAGACCATCAGTACAATATTCAGAATAATACAGTTTTCAGTGATGGATTTTACTCTGTAAACCTTTTAAGTTCCGTTAACTCAACAATTGCTAACAACTTACTGGTTACATATAATCCGAATGCAAAAAATACAAACGGATATAAGTATGGTGACATAAATGCCCATCAGAACATGGAATTTTACAACAATCCCGTAATATCTGCATTTGACTATTTCGCTTCACGTGAAAATAATGTGGACAATGGAGAGGAATTCAATTACAATCCATTCAACAGTAATGACATTTCAAACAAAGTACCATCCGTCCAACACAACATGTTCATTTAAAGTTTTGAAAACACCTACAAGTTTGGATGTCAAAGTTGATTATAATGATGATTTAAACGGAACAATAACTGTAAAAACAGTTCCTTCCAACTGCACAGGCGAAATTGGAGTATACGTCAACTATGAGCTTTATACCTTAAACTTGACTGATGGTAAAGCTGTTTTCAATGTAAAATATTACAAGGGAACCAACTACATTTATGTATACTATGATGGGGATTACTATTTTGACGGTTCAGACTGGAATACCACTTTGGGTATGGATTATGATTTTGCGTTCCTTGGAAAAAATGTGACTGCATGGCAGGAAAATGACTTCAACTATACCATAAGGCTGCTTGAAGATAATGGAATTCCTCTTCCAAGCAGAACTGTTACAATCACATTCGAAGGGCAAAATTATACTGTCACAACTAATGACAACGGTTTTGCATACTTTAAACTAAACCTTCCTGCTGGAGAATATGAAATTAAGGCAACCTACAGGAACGTTACAATTGAAAATACTTTGACAGTAAATCAGATAAAATTCAATCTCACATCCCTCAACATTTCCTATGGTGATGTAGAGACATTTGAAGCCAGCTTTGATAAGGGTATAACCGGAAATGTTAACTTCATTATTTCCAATCTGTTGAATGTGACTGTGGAAATTGTTGACGGAAAAGCAATTTATAACTTGTCTTCCTTAAATGTTGGAAACTATGTTATAACTGCCTATTATCTTAATCTGGCTGAAAGTAGTAATTTCCATGTTGATAAAGCAGATTTGAATGTAAAAGTTAAGGCGGATGATGTGGCATTGGATGTTGATCAAATAATTGAAGTTTCAAATCTCCTAAATGCCACTGGAGATATTGTATTCATTGTTAATGGAAATGAATATCAAAGAACAATTCATGATTCAAAATGTATTTTGAACTTGTCTGAATTGGAAACAGGCAATTACACATTAATTGTCAAATATTCCGGTGATGAAAATTACAATAATTTCACTGTCACTAAGGTATTTTATGTAAAGGAATTTTCCTCAGACATTGTTTTAAAGGTTAATGGTACATATTACGGTCAAAACATTGAGATAATTGCTGAGTTATCAGATGGTGCAACTGGAACTGTCAGATTCACTGTTAATAACATGACTAAAGAAGCTGAAATTGAAAATGGTATTGTCAGGTGTGTATTTGCAGGATTGAATGTAGGAAACTATACAATTGCTGCTGAATATCTTGGAAATTATCTATATGTCTCATCAAGTAACTCTACAACATTTAATGTTGTCAAAGCAAATTCAACCATTGATTTGTATACCAAAGAGATTTTCCTGGGAGAAAATATTAGAATATACGCTAATTTGAGTCCAAATGCAACAGGTGCTGTGTCATTTAGTATGGTTGGTTATTACACACCAAGAGATAAGGTAATTTCAAACTCACAATCAACCTGGTTAATTTCACCTTTAAAAACAGGCTCATATACTGTAATTGCGCAATATAATGGTGATAATAATTATTATGCATCAAACACTACTTTTATTTTGGATATAAATCAGAAAAAAGCTATTTTGGATGTTGTAATTAATGATGCAGGTCTCAATGATAGGGTAACTGTAAAGTCAAGCCTCATTTCAAGTGATGGTGATAAGCTTAATGCGACAATAGCTTTGAAAATTAACTCAAGAACTTACAATATTCCTATCAAAAATGGTGAGTCAACATTTGTTTTAGGAAAACTTGATGAAGGAAACTATACATTCTCAGCAACCTATGAAGGCAATGCAAATTACTCCAAAAGCTCATGTGAAGGAAAATTTGTAGTTTCTGATGAATTAATATTTACCAATTTGTCAGCTGAAAATGTTGAGATGTTTTATAAAGGCGGTCAAAAGTTAATTGTTAAGTTGCTGTCAAGTTCTGGAAATGCAATTGCCGGCGAAATTGTTGATGTCAAAATAGGAAGTAAATCCTATCAGCTAACTACTGATGGTAAGGGTATTGTATCTCTTGACTTGGACTTTGCTTCAGGAAATTATCTTGCAGTGATTACTTTCAATGAAACAGAAAAATATCATGGTTCCTCAACAAATGCAAGTGTCAAAATATACTCTACTGTCGAAGCTATTGATGTGGTTAAGTTATATAATACTGGAACTCAATATTTTGCTGTGTTTTCCGATTCAAATGGAAATGCATTGGCAAATACTAAAGTAACTTTTAAAATTGGTTCAAATACTTTATCCACTACAACATTGCCTAATGGTATTTCTAAATTGAATATTAATTTAAGCCCTGGAAAGTATTCAATTGTTGCAACAAACCCTGTAACTGGTGAGAAAGCTACAAATTCAATCTTTGTTTATAACTATCTAATGGAAAATAAGGATTTGACTCAATATTATGGTGCAAATAAAGTGTATAAAGTTCGAGCTTATGACAAGAACGGACAACCTGTTGGTGCAGGTGTCATTGTTAAGATAAAGGTTAACGGCAAAACATATTCTGTCAAAACTGATAAGAATGGATATGCTAAAAGATCCATTGCATTGCTTCCTGGAACATATACTCTTAAGGCTACCTATAATGGATTTACAGTTTCAAATAAAATTAAAGTGAAACCGTTAGTAATTGCAAAAAGTGTATCTAAGAAAAAAGCTAAATCATATAAGTATTCTGCTAAGTTGGTTAACAAAAACGGTAAAATTGTCAAAGGCAAGAAAATTACCTTTAAAATTAAAGGCAAAAAATACACAGCTAAAACAAATAAAAAAGGAATAGCTACTATTACTATTAAACTCAAATTAAAAGTAGGTAAATACAAAATAATGTCTCAATATGGTAAATCTAAAGTAACAAAGACATTAACCATTAAAAAATAGAAGTTATCTTTAAACTTCTAACTTTTTATTTTTTTCATGTAGATTTTATTATTTCTAATTTTATTTTTTTTCTGATAACTTGATTTTAATTATAAAGATCACATTTTATATTATATTTTCCAACTAGATCTGTTAAAATTATCGCTCATTATTGTAAGTATTTGATGGGAAAAATTTTATTAATTTTTTTAACTAATTATTAATTATGATTTTCAAAATCCGAACTAAAGGACATAAGAATGTGACCTCTCATCACAAGTCCACTTTTGAGATTACAAAGGATTCAGAAATTGGTCCGACAGCAGACTGTATTATAGGCACATCAATGGATAAGTCAATGTTGAATTTTCCACAGGAGTTTAAGGATAAAATCGCCAATTCAAACACTAAAATTACTGTGATATTGGATAGTGATAACGGACATGATGTAATAACCGGATGGGGTCATGAGGATTTGACTTTAACTCATCCGACTGATATAGTATGTAGAACAAGTGATTATATATGTTCACGAACATTGATGATTAGAGCTGATAAGGCAGCGCGTGATCTTGACAGTAACTTGATTGAGGATTTAAAAAATGAGAAAATCATGGAAGTTACAATAAAATTATGCTAAAAATCGTTAAGTATATATAATTTGATAAACATATTTTT
>AUXO017095225.1_pt1 | contig 13653 bp, 10 predicted proteins | sample 768731 | NCBI WGS metagenome assembly AUXO01 (sample SAMN02715735, study PRJNA202380) | gut metagenome | biome: sheep rumen | host: Ovis aries | place: New Zealand: Palmerston North
AAGGCTGACTTCGTCTTCCTTTGCAGTCTGCACAGCCATGAACGGAACCAGATCCTTAAATTCTGCGTGCTGCACGATGTTAATTCCTACGTGATTCCCAGAATCGGGGACATGATTATGAGCAGCGCCGAGGAAATGAACCTGATGCACCTGCCGATGCTGCTGGTACGGCGCTACAGCCCGGTCCCTGAGTATCTCTTCTTCAAGCGTCTGTTCGATATCGTGCTTTCCGCAGCTGCACTCATCATTCTCAGTCCGCTGATGATTGTCCTTGCGCTGATCATCCGCTCTGACGGCGGCACGGCGTTCTACAGACAGACGAGACTTACAAAGGACGGAAAGAAGTTTGAAGTTCTGAAATTCCGCTCCATGCGCATGGACGCGGAAAAAGACGGCGTTGCCAGACTATCAACCGGAGAAAATGACGATCGGATCACGAAGGTCGGCCACTTTATCCGCGCATGCAGAATGGATGAGCTGCCGCAGCTCATCAACATCCTGAAGGGCGACATGTCCATTGTCGGGCCAAGGCCGGAACGCCCGGAGATCGCAGCGCAGTACCGGAAGGAGCTGCCGGAGTTCGATCTGCGTCTGCAGTGCAAATGCGGCTTGACCGGCCTCGCACAGGTCTACGGCAAATACAACAGCACGCCTTATGACAAGCTGCTGATGGACCTTATGTATATCGCAAAACCGAGCCTCGCCGAGGATTTCAGGATTTGTTTAGCGACGATTAAAATTCTGTTTATGAGGGAGAGCACCGAGGGTGTCGCGGAAGGGCAGACGACGGCGGATGCAGGAAGTAAAGAGGATTCACAGGGAAACGCAGGGCAGGAAGTAGTGAACAAGACTGTCTGAGAGGGCAGTCTTTTTTGTTGTATTAGAAAATAGTTGTTATTCAGCTGGGTGACTAGGAAGGTGAACCTCCTCTTCATCAAAGACAGCCTCGGGAACCTGCGAAAATACTGGCTTTTTTATACCCCACCTGCCTGAAAAAGTGAATCTTTTGATACAAACAAGGGGTTTGCACACGTTTACGGTCGGTTTTTTCGGATTTTTAGGATGTCGGGAGCCCAATAAACCGGGAAAAGTTGAAAAAATGGGAAATCTTCAAGTGACTCCCTTGCATAGAGGACATCGACGGGAAGGCGCTGGTTTACTGAGGGGAAGGGGAGTGAGGGAGATGTCTTTTAGTACGGAGAAGGCGGGGTCGGGTGCGTCTTTCAAAGGCACATTGTGTGGAAGCGAGAGCCAAACCTGTGCGAAAGACAGTCACAGAGGAGATGTAGAAATACATAGCCACAGAGGAACACAGCCCGACGGAGATCCGGGCAAAGAAGAAACGATGAGGGGAGAATAGGTAAGAAAGTGCTGTACTCATTTGATATATTCGACACAATCTTATATCGAACTGTGCCAAATTCAATAGACATCTTCTTGCTGATGGAAGAGAAATCGAAAGTTAAGACGCTGTGGAAGAGCGATGAGTCTTTCGCAGAGGCAAGAAGAAAAGCGGAATTCTGGCTTCGCAGAAAGACTACTACAGAGATCTCTATAGAGGAGATCTATAAGAATATTGGACAGAAGTATAACATTTCTTCGGATGTGCAGGAACAGTTAATCAAACTTGAGTTAGAGACAGAGAAGGAGAATTCTTTCTTACACACCAAGGCGGTGAATAAGATTAAGGATCTGTTTAATAGAGGAGAACAAGTCATTCTTCTCTCGGATATGTACTGGCATGAGAATGAAGTGCGTGATCTGCTTGCCAGTAAAGATTCCATTTTTTCTGAAATCCCGATTTATGTAAGTTGCGATCATGGAGCAACAAAGAAGAATAGGAAGCTCTACGAAATCGTATCGAAGAAGCTAAGTGTTCGCTATGCCGATTGGAAGCATTATGGGGACAATGTCAAATCGGATTACAAGAATGCTAAATCGCTGGGTATTCAGGCCGTTCATACTAAACAACCACAGCGTTATCACTATGAGAAGCATCTGCCTCTTTCAATTCAGGGGAAAGCCTTTTACGGTCTTATTACACAGGTGAGAGAAAGATCCAATGGACCGGAATATGATCTTGGCGCATCCTTTGCGGCACCCATGGTGTACCAGTATGTTCTGTGGGTAATCAAACAGGCCAACGCCAAGAACATCAACAAACTCTACTTTGTCCTGCGTGATGGATACATTTTAAAGAAGGTAGCTGATGTCATTATTCAAAACAGAGGATTGAGTATTTCTACAGAGTATCTTTTCGGCTCACGTGTGGCATGGCGATTCCCGGACGTGACGATTGATTCTTTGAAGCAATTATCCGTCTGGGATAAGTCGAACTGGATCTTCCGTGATCCGGCCTATGCTTATGTACCTTTTGAACGCATGGGGTTTGAAAAAGAAGAACTTGCCTCGATTCTCGGCAAGGATTTCTGTGAGAAAGAATATCATTCCTTTGCTGATTTCAAGGCGGAATTGGATGAAGCTCTGGCAAATCCGACTTTCTGTGAACGCTTAGAGGAGAATATTAAAGTTGCTGGCGAGAACATGAGCACATATCTTGTGCAGGCTCTTGATGAGAACAGCAACTATGCATTGGTGGATACAAACAGCACTGGAAAAACACAGAAAGATCTGGATCGTTATATCGAATCACATAATCTTCCGATAAGAAAGCTGCGCTTCTTTTATCACACGTTCTTATCGGATCAGAAGGCAGATCCGGAGACACAGTTTGTATTTCTCGATGCTAAAGAGCAGGACAGACGTTTTCCAGAAGCACTATTCAGAGCACCGTACAATCCTTGCTATGGATATGAAAAGGATGGCGACAAGGTTAAACCTAAGTTCTTCAAAGGAAAATACTGTGCTTGGAATTACTCCTTTTCCTATGACAACTATCTCAAGGGAATTGTTGATTTTACAGATGCTATTGAGAAGAGCGAGAGAGAATACGATCTTGACAGCTATGTAGATGTCCTGATGAAGGTAGCTAATTTCGATATTGTATCGGATGACGAAGTACAGCAGGTCGCGCGGCTTCCTTTTAATCCGGATATGCACGGAGAAGAGATTCTGGATTTCTATCCGGAAATTCATTCAAAGAATCTTACACATCCGTTTACGGAGCTGATTTATTATCCGAAGGGTTCATACTTCCGAGCAGGAGGAGTATGGCCGGGAATTTATAAAGTATTGGACGAAATGGTGAAATTGAAGCGGAAATCAAAGAAATGATAGATATTTTGTTGGCAACATATAACGGAGAAAAATATATCCGTACGCAGTTGGACTCTATCCTGGGACAGACTGAGAAGGACTTCCGTATTTTGGTCAGGGACGATGGATCAACGGACCATACGGTTGAAATTCTCCGGGAGTATGAAAATAAATATGGCAACATTCAGATAATTGAAGACGACAAGCCGTCCAGAGGTGCTGCTGCAAATTTCTTTGAATTGATGAAACATGCGGCAGCGGAATATGTTATGTTTTGTGATCAAGATGACTGTTGGCTTCCAAACAAGATAGAAGTTTCACTTCGAGCAATGAAAAATGTTGAAGGAAAATACGGTGAAGATTGCCCGCTCCTTATATATACTGCTTATAAGCCGGTTGACGAGGATCTCCATGATATTGACATGAAGAATTCTAGCAATATGGTGTACAAACATTATGATCAATTGAATAGGCTTCTGATTCAGAATTATATCACCGGCTGCACTATGATGATCAATAAAGCGATGTGCGAAATAGCGTCGGTAAATTATGAACCTTCAATATTGATGCACGATTGGTGGATTGCTTTGGGTGCCAGTGCAATGGGACACATTATTTATGTAGATGAAGTCACTATGAAGTACCGGCAGCATCAAGATCAATCTGTAGGTGCGATAGATGTAAAGAGTTTCAATTACAGACTGAAGAAATTTATGAATCCTGAAACCAAGAATATGGATAAGAAGTGCGTTCGTCAGGCGCAATGCTTTCTTAAGTATTATGGGAAGAAGCTTACACCAGAGAAAAGAAAAGAAGTCGCTTTATTTGCCAACATTGAGAAATATCCAAAGTTTCAAAGGATGAATATTCTTCTTCAAGGCAAGTACCTCAAAAGTGATCTAATAAGAGTTATAGGACAGTTGGTCTATGTATGAGTTAAAAAATAAAATTTATGCCCTGATAACACTTTATAATCCGAGCAGTGAAAATGGAGAAAAGATAAAAGAACTTAGTCAATATGTGGATCGAGTGTTTCTCTGTGATAATAGTGGAAATGATAACGGGGAGCTATTTTCCAAGATAAATAATTCGATTTACATAAATAATGGAAGGAATCTTGGCCTTTCCTCTGCTTATAATGTAGTGCTTAAGAATACGTGCTATGGGTGGAATTCCAATGATTATATTATCTTTTTTGACCAGGATTCGTCTGTTACACAGAAGCACATCGAAAAGCTTCTCTCTATATATAGAAAATTAGAACAGCATATAGATAAGGTTGGTTGTTTAGGACCTGCATATTACAATTCGGCCAATGGACAAGTCGAGGTTGTAAAGGGTAAGAAAATCCTTGAAAAAACATATGAAGTAAATCGAATCATTACTTCGTCAATGTTAGTCAAATATGGGACTTTGAAAGAGGCCGAATTCTTTAATGATTCTGTGTTCTTAGATTATGCTGACTGGGATTTGTGCTGGAGACTTAGAAAAACTGGATACAAATGCTTTACGACCACAGCTACCAAAATCAATCACAGAGTTGGATTGGAAGAGAAGAAGATCGGTCCTTTATCCATAAGAATATGGGATCCTATTAGAACTTATTATCAGGTTCGTGATGGGAAGTATCTACTTAAACAGACTTATGTTCCAGTGCATGACCGTATGCAGCTGATGTATATGACATCCGTCTTACCTAAATTGAATATTAAATATCTGGACCGAAGTAACGAGAGAAGAGAATATCTTCAGCGAGCAATACAAGACTTTAAGGTTGGAAAGACTGGAGCTATAGAGGAATGAGAAAATATTCCGTTGTCATACCGGTATATAACGGCGAAAAGTTTATAAAGAATTGTTATGGATCGCTATTGGATCAAACTTATGAAGAATGGGAGGCTATTTTTGTAGATGATGGCTCCTCAGATCACAGCTTGGAAGAAATTGAGGCACTAGCCGCAAAAGATATTAGGGTGAAAGTCTCTCATCAGAACAATAGTGGACAGATTCAGGCACGCTATAAGGGCATTGAAGAGTCGAAAGGGGAGTATTGTCTCTTCTTAGATGTTGATGATACATTGAAAAATAATACCTTATCGGACATTAATTTAGCCTTAGAGAAGTACGAAGCTCCAGATATTGTGATGTTTAATGGGGAGAAAGTTAATCAGAAAACAGGAGAAAGATTCCCTGTTTGGCCAGATCTTTGTGAAAATGAGAAACTTTATTCTGGAAAAGAGTACAACAAATTACGTGGATCTGTATTAGACGGAAGAAGATTAAACAATATATGTTTTAAGGCTATAAAATCTTCTGTTCTAAAAGATAATGATCTTCAAATGAGTTTTGAGAATATAAGGACAGAAGAAGATCTCTTGATGCAATTACCGTATTTTGATAGAGCAGAAGATCTTTTGTACATACCTAAAAAATACTATATTTACAGCATCAATGAGGCTAGCGTAACAAATACATATGATCCAAACTTATTTAAGAGTGCATGCTATCTTTACAAAGAATTGATGAAATATGGAAAAAAATGGGGACTGGAAAATAATTCTGAAAGATGCTCGAAGCGTTTTTTACTTTCGACAATAAGTTCTGTGGTAAAGGACGCACATTACTTAGGATATAGAGAATTTACGCTGAAACTTTCACAGATTAGAAAAAATAAAATATTTAAAATGACAAGTGATAAGATTCCGAATGATATGCCGAAATCACGAATAGCTTACATACGAATGGTAAAAATGAAATTTGATTATCTGTGTTACATACTTGGCAAAAAGAAAAAAATCGTATATTAAAGGTGATCTTTTATGTGGCCATACCTAGTGTGCTTTGGACTTACTGGTCTAATTGCATATTATAATGAAAAGGAAAATCAAAAAGAAGATAGAAATCCATGGATATCAGCACTGTTTGTGATTTTGATACCAGCTATACTTGCCGGTCTACGCGATCATTCTATTGGAACCGATACAAAAAACGTTATTAAATCAGCTACGAATCTTGCTGTAAATATCAACTCATTTAAATCATTTATCTTATTTACACAGAATAATGCGTTATTTGAACGTTTTGACGTAGGGTATAGTGTTTTTGTATTCATATTAGCCAAAATATTTCATAATCCCCAGATTACGATGTTCATCATTTCTCTTTTGACAGGTTTATTTGTATACTTAAGCTTATATAAAATGAGAAATGAGTGCAGTATTTTAATGGGTGAATTAGTATTCCTATTTACTCAATATAATGCTTCATACAATATGATTCGACAAAGTTTGGCTATGGCCATGGGATTATGGGCTTTGTCAATAGTACTGAACGAGGATGAAAGAAGATACTTGAAGGCAATTATAATAATTGTAATTGCAATGTTGCTGCATTCAAGTGCCTTTCTAAGTTTTATTCCTATTATTTTGTACGCATTTTACAACGATCACAGAAGAACATCTTTATTTAAGGATGCTACCTTTATTCTTGTTTTAGTGATAGTTATGACTTCTATCACATCAATTGTTTCTTTCTTAATTGAGCATGGAATTTTAAATGAAAGGTATTCACATTACTTTACTGAGGGACAAATAAGCGCTAATTTCTCGGCCTTGGGAGTATTGATTTACTTTTTACCTTTTATTTTCTTTGCTTGTGGAATTCCATTGATGCAAACAGACAAGAAATTTTTTATAGCGATTAGCATAGTTGAGATTGCTTGTTTTACGCTTACAAATATTTCATTTTATTTATATAGAGTTGCATCCTACCTTATGTTTGTAAGAATCTTATCATTATCACAACATGATATGTACACAGTACCACCAAGGTCAAAGGCAAAGATTCCTTTACAATGGGGGCTTTGGGTGGGTGTATTTTTGTCCCTGATAATATATTTTGCCTATTTCATTGGCTATTGTAACTTACATGAAACTTATCCGTTTATATTTATGCAGTAGAAGATGTATTTAGATAAAAAGGGCGGTCGATGAAAAAAGTTGGGATTGTCACCGTATATGGTGAACAGAATTATGGGAATAAGCTCCAAAACTATGCACATGTTCAAATATATAAGAAACTTGGATTTGCCCCTATTACCTTGCAGGGCAGGCAGTCTGTATTAAAGCTTTCAACAAAGCAAAAGGGAAAGAATCTATTAAAGGCTATAATGGCTAAGACTCCTACAAAATCTTCACATGCGCAGTATTATAGGAGAGAAGAGAAGTTTAAAGCCTTTTCAAGACAATACTTAAATTTGTCGAATGGCTTTTTTACAGATAATGCAAATAGGTCATTCCTTAATTCTTTTGATATTCTTTCTGTAGGAAGCGATCAGGTTTGGAATGATGTAGATTTCAATGAAGCTGATGTAAAGTATTTTTCCTTATACGATATAAAAGGGCCTAGGAAGATTTCTTTTGCAGCCAGTATTGGAAAAAAAGATTTTCAATCTAAATATCTTTCGATTTTTGTGGAGGGATTGCAAGATTTTGATTTCATTTCTTGCCGTGAGGAGAGTGCTGTAATGTATCTCTCCAATATTCTCAAAAAAGATTGTGTTCTAATGATGGATCCAACGCTCTTTCTTGATGTCAATGATTGGAAACGTATAGAAAAAAAACCGGATTGGCTACACAAGTCTAATTATTGCTTGGAGTATTTTCTTGGTGGTGTTAATTCAGAATGTAAAAAGGTTATCCCTGATAATTCGAACATTATTGACTTGATGGATGTGAATAGTGATGCATTCATTTCTTCACCAAATGAGTTCATTTATTTAATTCATCATGCAAACAATGTGTTAACGGATTCATTTCATGCGTGCGTATTTTCTATGCTTTTTAACAAAACTTATGCTGTTTTCGATCGCTTGAATTCTTTGAGCAACATGAATTCTAGAATAAAAACACTTTTTACGGAATTCTCTGTTGATGGGAAAATGGGGGAGGTGATTACTCCTGATAATTATACTTCATTTCGGTCTATTGTTGATCGAAAAAGAAATGAATACACAAAACTTCTTTTGGAGGCGTTAGATAATTAAGTTGTGATGGAAAAGGAACAGAATGATAAGAAGCTTGTCAAAGGCACTCTAATCTATGCCATAGGAAATTTCGGAACTAAGATTCTGGCTTTTCTTATTGTCCCTTTATACACATATTACATTTCAACCAGTGATATGGGGGACTATGATTTGGTGACGACAACCGTTGCGCTGTTTACACCAATCATAACGATGAGAATTTCGGATGCAGCATACAGATGGCTTTTGCATAATATAGATAAAAAGAAAAACTGCATATCGGCGACATATCGAGTCATTATTTTAGGTACATGCTTATCTTCTGCCATCTTACTGGCAGTAAATGCCATTTTTCCTATTAAATATTGTTATTATTTCATCGGACTTCTTGTCCTAGGAAGATGGCTTGAATCTCTTCAAACCTTACTGAGAGGCTTAGAGAAACAGGGATTATTTGCCTTATCTGGAATTGTTCAAAGCATCATCTTTCTTGGATTGAATGTCCTGTTCATTGTTATTTTTCATCAAGGTGTTGATGGAATGTTTCGCAGTTCACTTATCAGCTATTCGGCTACGATTCTAATGATGCTGATCCTTGAGCCTCAGCTCCGTACAGGTGTGATTTCGACAAAAGAGAATCGTGCTTTGACGAAGGAAATGCTGAAGTATTCGGCTCCGCTTGTTCCTTCCGGATTGAGTTGGTGGGTGATGGGTGCATCAGACCGATATGTCATCCGTTTTATACTTGGAAGTGCCGCTAACGGAATTTACGCTGTTGCGAACAAGTTTCCGACTATTTTGTCTATGCTATTTACTATTTTTAACTATTCATGGACAGATGTTGCAATCGGAAATTTAAAGGAAGGAAAGGAAACATCAAAGTATTCTTCTCGCATTTTTGAAAACCTTTATGAATTGGCTTTTTGCTTTACAGTAGCGTTGATACCTGCCACAAAAGTTGTAACGAAACTGATTCTCAGTGATTCGTATAAAAGCGCGTCTATCTACATTAGCTTTCTGTATTTGGGTGCGTTGTTTCAAGGACTGACCGCGTTTATTACGGCAGGACTCCTACAGGGGACGAAAACAGGCTCCATTGCCAGGTCAAGTTCAATCGGTGCAGCCGTGAATCTTGGTATCGATCTAGTGTTTATGAAATTCATTGGAATTCAAGCTGCTTCTTTCTCTACGTTCTGTGGATTTTTCGTTATGTGGGTATGCAGAATGCACGATACACAGAAGATAACACCAGTCCACTTAGATAAGAAGAAGTTCATTCCGCTATTTGTATTGTCAGTAGCTATGGCCACCATTACCATTTGGACAAACAATATCACAGATTTGATCCTAACGATTTTGGGCATCGTATTATTCTTTGTGATCAATCGGAAGTATATTGGAACTTTCATGAATCGTTATTTAAGACATAAGGCGTAAGTACGAATGATTATTGCAGCACAGAACAAAAATGATAAGGATAGACTCGAAAGTTCTTCTGGAGCTATTTTTCCTTTAATCGCTAAAAAAATAATAAAAGAAGGCGGCGTAGTTTATGGTGCTGCTTTTAACGATAAGTTCGAGGTTGAACATATTAGAGTGGATAATCTCGATTCTCTTCCAAGACTTTATGGAAGTAAATATGTTTTCAGCAATTGCAGAGTATATCCGAATGTGCGAGATGATTTGGAAGATGGAAGAATAGTTTTATTTACGGGTACTCCTTGTCAAGTAGGAGGACTTGTAAGTTTTCTGAAAAAGGACTATCAAAACTTATACCTAATCGATAATATTTGTCACGGTGCACCTTCTGCCAAGTTATGGGAACAATATCTTGGTGAGAGAACAGAGGGAAAAGCTATAAGCTCAATTACATTTAGAGATAAAAGCAAAGGGTGGCAACATTATCGTTTTGTGATTAAATACAAGGATGGATCTGAATACAACATTGATCATGACGCAGATCTCTACATGCGAGGCTTTATAGATAACATAACACTTCGAGATGCCTGCTTTCATTGCAAATTCAAAGGAGTTGAGAGCAGACAGTCAGACATTACGTTGGGAGACTTGTGGGGAGCATGGGTATTCTTACCTGAAATGTTTGATGACAAAGGGACATCTCTACTTTTTGTGAATAGTGATAAGGGAAAGCAGCTACTCGGTGGAATACGCGAAGATATTGTAATATCCGAAGTTGACAGACAGAAAGCGATAGAGTGGAATGCTTGCGCTGTTCGTCCGTCAAAGCCAGGGGTCTTTCGTGATAGGTTTTTGAAGGACTATAAGAAAAGTGATAAGCTGATTCCTGTATTAAAAAAATATGCGATGCCTAGATTCGGATTGAAAGCATATAGAAAAATTTATAATATGACGCATAAGGATCGACATGGAAAGCACAGAAAATATAATCCCTAAGAGCAGAGACAGCTCTATACAAATAATTCGCGCACTCTGCATTTTCGCAGTAATCTGTATTCATACATGCCCGGCGGGATTTTCGCAGGTTATTGCGCGTCCGTTTATTAATTTTGGCGTTGGGACGTTTCTTTTCTTGTCGGGATATCTGACAAAAGAAGAGACATGGAGTAGCTCACGGATGTGGAGAAGGATCAAACGCGTTCTGATTCCCTATATAATATGGACGTCGATATACACGCTTTTGAGCCGAAAACCTGAGAATATTGCATATAACCTTATATCAGCTTCTTCAAGTGCACAGATGTATTACTGCCTGGTTTATATACAGATCGTTTTACTGACTGGAGTTTGCTTTAGAACTTTACAGTGTAAGACTTGGACAATTCTTTTCATGCTTATTAGTCCTATGTCATATTTGATCAAATATTTTCAGGTATTTGGGAATGCGAAGGTTCTGGATGTCATTAATGTGATTTATGGAATTTGCTTTATTCCATGGATTTGGTATTACCTTATGGGATTGCATCTGCGAAAAAATAATAAGGCATTTTCACCTATGATATTGGTGTTACTTCTTCTGATTTCTGTTTTTCTTCAAATTGGCGAGGGGTGGCTATGGTATCAGGCTGGAGAAGCCAACTGCGGAACACAGCTGAAAATCAGCTCATGGTTCACAACGACGATTACATGCCTGATTTGTTATGAAGTGGTTCGGTTGAAGAAAAGAAATCTTTTAAAACTGGGGAAGCCGCTTGTACTGATTGGAGATTACAGTTTCGGTATTTACCTGTGCCACATCGCAGTGATGATAGTCCTGAATCATGTTCCGGGGTATCGAAGAATTCCGTATGTTGCGAATTCAGTCATTGTTTTGACTATAAGTCTTCTCTGTTGTGTGATCGGGGATAAGATCTGCCGGAAGATAAAGGCCGGAAGTATGAATTTGAGCCAAGTAATGGGCTTGAAATGGATAAGGCTTGAAGCATTGAATCCTCGGCAATTACGCTGTCAATGATCTGAAGAAGTTTAAGACGGAGAGTGATGTGATCATCGCAAACCGATACGATAGCAAGCTGGACGATGTGAAAGAGAAGGAATCTGTTCGGGAAGAATTGATCATCTCATAGCGTATTGCCGTCATACTGGAATTCGGCGAGATGAGGCATTGATTATCACATCTTTGTCTGAAAGGAATACGCTATAGCTGGCATAATCAAATAATCAGACAATACGCTACAATTACTTGTTCATCGCATGGCGCGTGGCAGAGATGGCAGTGTGAAGATAGAAAAGGACTAACACCAGAAAAAGGAAACATCTTCTGGACGGCGATGGTGTGTGTATGAATACGATGGTCTTTGAATGCTATAGGGGTATAAAATGCGGTTTAAAATCAACGGGAATTGGAAAGAAGGATTTTCGCATGACGGAATGCTTTATTGTGCACAACGCATTGAAGAAATGCTGATGTTTTTCACATCACATTTATATAAAGTTCCGGTATTGAATACTTACCTTCTTATTGAAGAATATCTAACAACATTTGGTTTGGTAAAAAGTGGCATGATTCATGAAAGCCATTTAAAAATCATTTTAGATGAATTCTGTGATTCCCTTAAAAATGATATCGTTATAAAAGAACACTTTTCAGCTTCTCAAATAGAATACTTTTCACAGCATGTAAATGAACTCTCACAGGAGAATCAAGAAAAGTTTATGGCATATTTATTCCATAAGTTCGGCTTGTATCCAATGTGGTGCGGAGAAACTGTAAAGAAGTATGCAAATCTGGAAAAAGATAAAAAGAAAATCGAGAAAGCTTTGAGATGCTATATACCAATGCTTATCAGAATTGGGTATGACCAAAGTTATATATACTATTACTGTAAAAGCACTTTTTCTTCACGTGAAATTAAAGACATCTCGCCTTTGGATAAATTTGTAGATGATTTTGATTTTAATGAGCATTTATATGAAATACGGTTTAGCGCTGATAAAAAAGTTTATAATTTTAAGGATATATTAAAGCAAAGACTTGATATTAAAATTGTCAACGAGAATGCAAGCCGATCAAATACGAATGGAAACATTCTTCTTTCTGAGTCTGTCAAAGCATTGGATCCTGAAAGTGCTGCACATTTGGTTTATCAGCATTTTGATATTTTTACCAGATATTATAAGTTTTTAGGAAATCGCGAAGGCGAATGGTGCGATGATAAAGCGTCAGTTTATGATGAAGATGGTAAACGCTTAATGCGAACAGCCTTTAGTCCTGCCGGATTTCGATTCTCACAGGATTATGATGATAAGACATTAGGAAAGAACTCTGAAAGGATAATCACAAGTCTTCTTGAAAATGCTAACCATAAAGACTTTAGGACAGTAGATAAACTTATAGTTGCACATAATCAGGCTATAGATAGTAGCAACAACAGAAATGCTTTTTTAAATCTGTGGTCAGCTATTGAAATTATAGGAGCATCTGATGATCGTTCGAATTCAAAGATTGTTACAATCATCCGCTCGGTAGTTCCTATTTTAAAAAGAAATTACATCAATGTTGTTATACATGAGCTGCATGATTATTTAAAAGCAAACTTAGACATAAATGATTATAATTCTCTTTTGAGTTCGATCTCACAAAATGGTGACGAAGAATATAAGCTTGCGTGTTTAGTTATTCTTGAAGAATATGAAAACGTTCGAAAGTCAGCTTATCAAATGCTAAAACATTATCCTGTAATCAGAAGTAGAATTAGCCAATTACATGAAGACGTTTTTAAGGATAAGAAAAAGTATTTTACAGAGTTGGAAAGATACGGACAAAGAATAGAATGGCATATACAAAGGCTATATCGTACGCGTAATTCAATAATACATTCCGGTAACGAGCCAAATAATATTGTATCTTTAGGGGAACATTTGCATGAATATGTGGATGAGCTAGTATTAGAAATATTGGAACGAATAACACAGCCTGATAGTTTAACATCAAT
>AUXO018202993.1_pt1 | contig 13652 bp, 13 predicted proteins | sample 768731 | NCBI WGS metagenome assembly AUXO01 (sample SAMN02715735, study PRJNA202380) | gut metagenome | biome: sheep rumen | host: Ovis aries | place: New Zealand: Palmerston North
GATCCCGCAGATACAATTGCTTATACAATTAAATAAACTATGATAGATATATTCAATAAGTTCTATAATGGCAAAAGAGTACTTGTTACCGGTCATACCGGTTTCAAGGGATCTTGGCTTAGCATCTGGCTCCACGAGTTAGGTGCAGAGGTGGTAGGCGTTGGTCTTGAGCCTTATTCCGAGAAAGATAACTTCGTTCTTTCTGGTATTGGCAAGAAGATCAAGGCTGACATCCGTGCAGATATTCGTGACGGTGAGAAGATGAAGGAAATCTTCAAGCAGTATCAGCCGGAGATAGTGTTCCATCTTGCCGCACAGCCCTTGGTGCGTCTCAGCTATGAGATACCTGTGGACACCTATCAAACCAACGTTATGGGAACCATCAACATTATGGAGGCCATTCGTGCTACGGAGAGCATGAAGGTAGGCGTGATGATTACCACCGACAAGTGCTATGATAACAAGGAGCAGATGACCGGCTACAAGGAGGATGACCCCTTTGGAGGTTATGACCCTTATAGCAGCAGCAAGGGTGCTTGCGAGATTGCTATACAGAGCTGGCGCAGGAGCTTCTTCAATCCTGAGGACTATGGCAAGAAACATCACGTAAGTCTGGCTAGTGTCCGTGCCGGTAATGTGATTGGTGGAGGTGACTGGGCAAAAGACCGTATCATCCCCGACTGCATACGCGCTTTGGAGACGGGCAAGTCCATTGAGATTCGCAGTCCTAAAGCTGTGCGTCCTTGGGAACATGTGTTGGAACCATTGTGCGGTTATATGCTGCTTGCGCAGAAAATGTGGGAGAAGCCTACTGAATATTGCGAGGGTTGGAACTTCGGTCCGGAGCAGGAGAGTGTGCGTACCGTTTGGGAAGTGGCTACTGCAATGATTGAGAACTTCGGTTATGGCGAGTTGAAAGACGTGAGCGACCCCAATGCTCTTCACGAAGCCAAACTGCTGATGCTGAATATTGACAAGGCAAAGAGACGTTTAGGATGGAAACCGAGACTCGATGCAAAGCAGACAGCTATCCTGACTTCTGACTGGTATAAGCGGTATCAGAAGGAGGATGTGTATGGGATATGTGTAGATGAAATATCTAAATTCATTGGAGAATGAGAATTGCAATTATAGGGGCAAATGGTATGTTGTCCGTTGCTCTAACAAAATATTTCTATGGCAGTCCAGATGTCATAGTGGATGTTTACGGACTTGATGCGCCACAGGGTTATGAATGCGATAGTTTTACGCAAATCAATCTTGTGGAGGATACCTTAGACTACGACAAATTGTCAAAGGCTGACGTCATCATATATGCTTCCGGTGCTGGGGTACAGGCTGCATTGAATACACCATCGTTATTGATGTATCAACTAAATGTCAATGCACCTATTGCTATTACACTTGGTTTGAAGAATGTCGGATTCAAAGGCATTTATGTTTCATTTGGCTCATATATGGAGATAGGCATAAACGATGATGAAGGAAAGGCTTTCAATGAAGAGGAAGTCGTCTGTTCGCCATTGCCTGTGAGTAATGATTATGCTTTGTCAAAACGTCTTTACGGACGCTATATGAATGATTTTGTGTCCGAATACACGACTTATCATTTCATACTGCCCAATATGTTCTCAGAGGATGATCAGAAGCCGGGGACTCGACTTGTACCATATACGCTTCAATATCTTCAAGATTATAGAGCTGGTAAAAATCCAAAAGAGCCTAAGTTCAGTGCAGGAAAACAAACAAGACAATTCATTACATTAGAAGAGATGATAATCTCTATTAAAAAATCTATTACAAAGAAAATCCCATCAGGTATTTATAATGTTGGTGGAGGCGAATTTATCAGCATACATAGTTTAATAAGTCGATTGTTTAACATATATAATGTACCTTGTGTTGAAAGTTACTTTGGTAAAGAGAAGCGTCGAGATGGTGATATAAAGAGTTTGAGAATTGATGGGAGCAAACTCTATAATGCAATAGGTTATCTGCCATGTTCGTCTATAGAAGATATTTTTAAACTTGATTAATATACAATATATGGTTAAAACTCCTATTTTATTTGAGACTTATACACGTGTTGAAACTGCAAGGAAAGTATGGGATAAAATTAAGGCAGCTAAGCCTCTAAAGTTGTATTTTTATAGTAATAAAGCCTCGGATTCACGGCCGGATGATATAAAAAGAAATAATGAAATACGTTCTTGGGTGAATGAAGTAGATTGGAATTGTGAAATCCACACATTCTTTAGACAAGAACAGGTTGATGTTTACACATCGCTATTAAGTTCAAAGCAATGGTTATTTGAAAATGAAGAGAGAGGTATAATCCTTGAAGATGATTTGGTTCCATCAGTGGGTTTTTTCCAGTTTTGTGATTATTTCCTTGATTATTACGAAAAGAACAAAAAAATATTTTGTATCTCTGGGGATAACTACACAAATTATTCTCCAGGCATTTATGAAGATCATATTATATCAAGAAAAGGAAATGTATATGGATGGGCAACGTGGAAAGATAGATTTGATTCCGTAGATTTTAATTTTTTACCATCAGACTTAACTCTTGGTGCTTTTCTTAAACATTTTAAAGGCATGAAGATTCATGCATTTTCTCAATATATGTTCTATCAAACATTACAAAAGTTTGTAGAGGAGACACATTGTTGGGATTATATTTGGGGGATGACAGGTATACAGACCAACCGATATTTTGTAATGCCAACTAGACATCTTGTGAAGAACATCGGCACAGTAGGAGAGCACTTTAACGGGAATGCCGATGAAAACATTATATTTACGAAGGAAGTAGACATGGAATCAAATTACAAATTTGTGGAATCTAAGGAACGTCAAGCTCCTATTATTCCCAATGATGGATTTGATAAAGAATTTTTTAGGTTAAGATGGCCTATTAAGCCTATCTTAATAAATTATTTAAAATATAGAATCAAATCATTGCTAAAGGTTTAAAGAACATGAAGAAATATTTAGTGCTGGGCGGAACAGGAGCAATGGGGAGCCATCTTGTTAGTTATTTGTCGCGGGGGGGGATAGTTTATGTTACTTCGAGATCGTCACGGGATAATGTGCATAACGTTAAATATATTAAGGGAAATGCTCATGACATTTGTTTTATCCAAAAGTCACTCTTAAATCAATGTTGGGATGCTATCATTGATTTTATGCTTTATAACACGAAAGAATTTTCAGACAGGGTGGATTTATTCCTCTCTTCAACAAAACAATATATATACCTCAGCTCATCTCGTGTTTATGCAGAAAGTGAACTCCCACTAAGAGAAAACAGCCCTAGATTATTAGATGTATGCGAGGACAGAAAGTATTTATCAACAGACGAATATGCTCTAGCAAAAGCGAGGCAAGAGGATATTTTAAAACGAAACAGTAAAAATAATTGGACTATTGTTCGCCCTTATTTGACTTTTAGTGAACAACGTATTCAGCTTTCTCAGTTAGAAAAGGAATATTGGTTGTATAGAGCTCTTAAAAATAAAACCATTGTTTTTTCAGAAGACATTATAAGCAAGGTTACTACTTTAACTTATGGCGCAGATGTGGCCAAAGCGATTGTTTCACTAATTGGAGAAGAAGAAGCATTCGGTGAAGTCTTTAACGTTACAGGGGATGAAAATTTTAAATGGTCGGATATTTTGGATTTATATTTAGGCGTTATAGAAAAAAGCATAGGGTTCAGACCCCGTGTCTATTTAATGCCAAAATGGGAACCATTAATAGGAGGAGGTGAATATCAAATTAAATATGACAGGCTTTATGATAGAATTTTCGACAATTCTAAAATTAACCAATTTACAGATACGTCTAAATTTTTAAATACAAAGGATGCATTAAGACAATGCGTGTCAAATTTTATAACAAGTAATCTTCATTTTAATGAAATCAATTGGTCAAGTGAAGCTCGGAAAGATAGAATTACAAATGATTTCTCACAAGTTTCTGAGATAGACGGTATAAAAAATAAATTCAAGTATTTATTAATAAGGTCAGGCATCCATAAATAAATTATGTATTTGACTGACTTTTCAATCATTATAACTATATGTCAGTCAAAGATGTAATTAGAAAAGGAGCCCAATTCTTGCTCGACAATATTCCTTCACAAACGATTTATACAAATGTAATTAATCTAAATGTAAGTAACCTTTTGGAAAAAAGAGTTGCTCTAATAACGGGAGGAACTAGTGGAATTGGGTATGAAATAGCAAAAGCGTTTCTCAAAGCAGGTGCAGATGTTATTATTACAGGGCGCAACAACTGCAAGATAGAAAATGCAGTGAAACAAATACAATATGAGATAACTAAAAAGGATAATTGTCAGAGGAAAATATATGGATTTCAATTAGATAATTTGAACCCAGAAGAATTTAATGGATGTATAATAAACGTAGAAAACAAAATAGGAAGACCTATAGATATTTTAGTTAATAATATACAGGTGTATTAGGAGGAAGCGGCTTTTGGGAGTCAACAATTGAAGAATACGATTTGGTTATGAACACAAATCTGAGAGGAGCTTTTTTTATGTCTCAAATTGTAGCCAAAAAAATGATAAATAACAGAGTTAAAGGGAATATATTAAATATTGCTTCTTCTTCGAGCCTTAGGCCTGGAACAAATGCATATACTCTTTCTAAATGGGGGATTAAGGCATTAACGGAAGGACTTGCAAAAAAGTTTATTTCAGACAATATTGTCGTAAATGGAATTGCCCCAGGACCAACGGCGACTCCAATGATGCTGAAAGGAACTGATAAACTTAATATATCGTTGCCTAATAGTCCATCAGGGCGTTATACAACACCTGAAGAGATAGCAAACATAGCTGTTATCCTAGTCTCTGACATGGGAAGACAGATTGTTGGCGATATTATTTATATGACTGGTGGGTCTGGAACAATAACAATAGATGATATTAAATATTAAAACGATATATGATATATTCAGATAATAAAAACCAACAGATTCTTATCGCATTACTTAAGATTCATAATATCCATACAGTAATAACATCACCAGGAGGGACTAACCCTGCTATGGTGATAAGTTTACAGTCGGATCCTTTCTTTAAATTATATTCTTGTGTTGACGAGAGATCTGCTGCATATATGGCCTGTGGTCTTGCAGAAGAAAAGGAAGAACCTGTCGCATTGTGTTGTACAGGTGCAACTGCATCTCGAAATTATATGTCAGCGCTTACAGAAGCATTTTATAGAAAAATACCTATATTAGCAATAACCTGTTCGAGACCTAACTATAACATTGGGCATTTAATGCCTCAGGTAACGAACAGAAATGTGTATCCAGCAGATGTCGTGGTAGACGGTGTTCATTTGCAAGTCATTAAAGATGAAAATGATTTTAGTGATGTCGAGTATAAAGTTAATCGGGCATTATTAGCATTAAGACACAGAGGAGGAGGACCTGTACATATTAATGTTGAGACTACGACTCAGTCCTGTTCAGTAACAGAATTACCGAATGTTCATCCAACTTTCAGAATATGCCAGAATGACAGGTTCCCCAGTTTACCCCAAGGTTCCATAGCAATTTTTATTGGTTCGCACAAGAAAATAAATAATAATTTACAGCATCTAATTGAATCTTTTTGTGAAACTCATAATGCAGTGGTACTTAAAGACCATACTAGTGGGTATTATGGGAAATACGCAATTCATTATTCCCTACTAGGGACTCAACTTCATAATTACAATTTTTCAAGATTCTCACTGTTAATCCATATAGGAGAGATGTCTGGTGATTATCTGACATTTGAAAAAGTGTCAGGTAGTCATGTGTGGAGGATAAATGAAGATGGAGTCTTGAGGATAAGGTTTCATCATTTAGATTATATATTTGAAATGCCAGAAGAAGTTTTCTTTAATCAATATGTTGGTACTAATAATAGCAAAAATGTTGAATTATATCTATCTTTAAAGAAAACTTATGATGCGATATACGAGAAAATACCAGATTTGCCATTGAGCCATATTTATATCGCATATACTATATCAAAAATCGTCCCTAATAATTGTGTTATACATTTTGCTATTCTAAATGCTTTAAGGTCGTGGAATTTTTTTGAATTAGATAATTCTATAAGAACTTATTGCAATGTTGGTGGATTTGGTATAGATGGTTGTATGTCAACCCTCATTGGGGCTTCTTTGGCTAATCCAGATAAATTATACTATCTTATAACGGGTGATTTGTCTTTTTTTTACGATATGAATTCTCTTGGTAACAGACATATTGGTAGCAATGTTAGAATATTATTAGTAAATGATGGAAGGGGGGCTGAATTCTGCCATTATATGTTCCCCAAATATCCTGAGAATACAAATCTTTTTGTAGCTGGGGCAGGTCATTATGGCAACCAGTCCGAAGAATTGGTTAAACATTATTCGCAAGATTTGGGTTTTGAATATTATCAAGCAAAAACCAAAGAAGAGTTCATGAATAAATATCAATCTTTCTTGTCTCCAAACAAATCTTCTAAGCCGATTCTATTCGAAATTATTACCTCAACACAAAACCAAAGTGATTCTTGGAGGTTAATAAATAATATAGAGGGACGTTCACCTGCAGAGGAGATGAAACACGTTGTAAATGTTGGTATCAATAGATTAGGTAATATTATAAAAAAATGAGGATAGGTATTCTTACGTTTTATCGTGAAATTAATTTTGGTGCCAATATACAGGCATTGTCAACCTATGGCTATTTATTAAAACATGGCCACAAACCAATATTTATTTATTACTATACAAAAGAAAAAGAGGCCAAGTGGGGCCCTTTAATGGAAAGCAAACCTCAGCCACGCTGCCATAGGGAATTTATAGATGATGCCATAAAAGATCAGACGGAGGTATGTAGAAACGCCGATGAATTGAATAATATTATAGGAAAATATAATATAGAGTCTATTATTGTTGGGTCAGATGCAGTCTTACAGCATCATCCATTGAGGGATAGACTTCAATTTTCAAAAAGGACATTAATACACGTTACAAAAGTCTATCCTGATATCACTTTCCCTAATCCATACTGGGGGGTCGGTGTTGATTTAAAAGTAAAGATGGCTCTTATGTCCGCATCTAGTCAGGATTCTGAATACTATCATTATTCGGAAAAGTTAAAAGCAGATATGAGGAAAGCCCTCTCTCGCTTTACTTATATCTCAGTGAGAGATTCATGGACAAGGCAAATGATTGAAGATATAACTTTAAATTCTATAAAGGCAAAAATAACACCAGACCCAGTCTTCAATTTTAATGCTAATGCAGGCGAGTATATTCTTGAAAGAGAACAGATAATTAATAAGTTTGGGTTACCCGAAAAATACGTCCTTATAAGTCTCTTTGGACAGCACCTTTCAGCTTCTCAGCTTTCTAATTTGAAAAATTCTTTTGCCCAAAAAGGTATCTCATGTGTTGCATTTCCAATGCAATTAGGCTTATTGTTTAAACATCCTTTTAATTATGAAATACCAGTTCCACTTAGTCCTGTTGATTGGTATGCTCTGATTAAGTATTCTTCTGGCTATATAGGCAACAACATGCATCCTATTGTTGTAGCCTTACATAATAGCGTCCCTTGTTTCTCACTTGATTTTTATGGAACGAAGGATTTTTGGGGACGACCGAGGAAAGAGGTTACGAGTAAAGTTTATCATATAATGGATTCGTTTGGGATAAGGAATAACTATAGGAGAGTCGTAAAAGGCAAAACAAAAGTGGAAGCAGAAGAAATTGTGGAAAGTATTCTTAATTTCCCAGTGCAGGAAATAGAGAAGAAGGCAGCAGCAAAGTCTGTTGAATATTGCAATATGATGGAAGATATTTTAAAAAGTATAAAATAGGTAATGAGCATCCAAAAAATTCGACAATATATATGTCTAATTTTACATACTCTCATCTATTGGAAGAGAGTAAAACCTATCCATCACTATGGGGTGGCCATTGTTAGGTCTGATGCCATAGGAGATTTTGTTATATGGCTAAGTTCTATGTCTGCTTATAAAAAGAAGTATTCAGATAAATCTATTTTATTAATATGCCCTAAACCAAACGAGCCTTTAGCGAAGGCAGTAGACCTATTTGATAAGGTCATAACTTTCGACAGGAAGAAGGTTTCGGATAATATCTGTTATCATGTCAAGTTTATGCTGGAAGTCAAAAAATATTCTGCAGATATGGTGATTAATCCGACGTGGCAACACCAGATGTCCGCAGACTATATCTGTGCAATGATTAACTCACGGGTAAAGATCGGAACTAAGGTAAATAGAGAGGGACTTCGTGATAAGTGGTGTGACAAGTACTTTACAGAACTTGTCGACATGCCATTAATTGGTACTGTCTCGGAAATGGAAGCAATTGAATATTTTACAAAACAAGTTGTAGATGCTTCATATATATATCATTTGACCGATTTTACTTTATTGTATAAAGATTTTAAATGCCCTATAGAAGATGATTATTGTCTTGTTTCATTTTCATCATCACAGGAAATTAAAAATTGGCCAATTGAAAATTTTGCAAAACTATTTGCTTTTATACCCCGAAAATATGCGATAGTCCTCACAGGTTATGGCGACAAGGATTTATCGAAAGCAAATATTTTGTGCAATTCTGATAATGGCTTTCATAAAATTATTAATCTTGTTAATAAGACATCTGTCGTTGAACTTCTTTTATTTATATCTAAAGCTAAATTTGTAATAGGCAATGATAGTGTTGCTATACACATGGCTGCTGCATGCAGGGTTCCTTCCATTTGTATTCTTCATGGGGCACATTTTGGAAGATTTGTCCCCTATCCTAATTCTGTTCCAGAAAGTAAGTATCACCCAATTTGTGTTTTTAATAGGATGGAGTGCTATAATTGTAACTACATCTGTGTGAAGGACGTACGAAACGATAGGGCTCTGTTTTGTTTAAGAAATATTAGCGTAAAGTCAGTTTCAGATGCTCTTTTAAGAATTATTTAGTTGTTAATGCTTGGTTAAGGAATGTATTTACTAATATCATTAACATTACTGTTTCTTCTAACAGTTTTTATGCTAAAAGATATTTCTAGGGGGTTAATATTTACAATAGTGACTCTATTTACCTTAGATGTCTTTGGAATAAAAGGTACTTTTCCAGGATGGCCTATTGCAATTATAATAGTAGGTTTTTGGAAATTTAGAAGATGTGGTGTAAAATGTCCCTTTAATAGGTGTTTTGCCTTAATGTTCTTTTCTTATGTTATAAGTTGGGTGTTAGGAGAATATAATACATTTCCAAGTATCATACAACCTGTTGCATATATTTTAATGGCTCTTTTAGTATGGAACTTTTATAAGCCAGATAAGAAGAATAATTGGTTTCTAATAACAATAATTGTAATTTATACTATAATTAATGTCTCGTATGGAGCCTATGAAACATTTACCTTCACAAAACCATTCCGCGAGTGGCTTGAGGTGAACAATCCTTCTTGGGCGGATCATGAGGAGTTCCATGAGCGATTTGGTATTGCCAAAGCTCATGGTTTTACAAAGAGTTTCACTTTTTTTGCACTTGGTCTTATCATGTCATTGATGACTATGCTTTTTCTGACTGTAAAAGATAATGTTGTAAAATATAATAAAGTAATTGTATATATAACGAGTGCATTGAGTCTTCTGGGTATAATAATATCATGTGACAGAACCTCTATTGCAGCTGCCTGTATTGCACTGTCTTCCATGCTTGTTCTTTTTAAGTCAAATTATCGATTGTCTTTGGGGGTGACTTTAGTACTTGCTGGGGTTTATGTTTATTTCATGGACTTCTTTGAATTAATTGTATTTAGTTTTACGCACTATGATGAAATAACAGGTAGTTCTGTAGAAATGAGAATTGATCAATTTGATGCAGCGTATAGGGCTTTTAAACTTAGTCCATTATGGGGTAATGGATTAGAAAGTCATGATCAGATAGCCAAGATGTTCCCTCATATCCTGGGAGCGGAAAGTATAATATTTAGGTTATTTTATGCTCGAGGAATTTTAGGTATAATGTCATCTTTTATATTATATATTTTCACAATATTTTTCTTCCTAAAAAAGAAATGTTACGCTATTTTGATATTGTTTCTTTCATTCTTATTCTATAATATTGTTACAATCCCAGTTGACGAGATTTACGTTTATCCTTTTTTGTTCATATTATATAAGAACCATATATTAAAAAAACAAATCGGGAAACCTGTTATTATTTCTCAAGTTAGAAACAGAGTTAAAAATATATTGCAAAATTTAAGTTAACAATGAAAATAACAATTATTACAGTTTGTTATAATGCAGAAAACGTAATAGAAAAAACATTAAGGTCTGTTCTTTTACAGTCATTCCTTGATTATGAATATTTAATTATAGATGGTAAATCAAAAGATAACACTCTACAATTAATAAAGGAAATCACTTCAGAATATCCTGATAGGGATATTAAGATAATATCTGAATATGATGATGGGATTTATGATGCAATGAATAAAGGTATTAACCAAGCCGAGGGGGAGTGGCTTAACTTTATGAATGCTGGAGATGTTTTTTTGAATGATAATGTTTTATCCGAAATTTCTACTTATCTTGTGAAAGATCATGATGTTGTATATGGTGATTACTTAATTGAGAAAAGAGGTAGACAAATGATAGTAACAGCTGATCAAAATGCATTGTCTAATCCATCCAAGCTAAAAATGGGTTTTAACCACCAAGCGTCTTTTGTTAAAAAAGAACTTGCACTTAAATATCCTTTTGATTTGAAATATCAGTTAGCAGCTGATTTTAATATGATGGTATCATTATATAAAGAGGGGGCAAACTTTTATTATGTAGAATTGCCTGTAGTGAAATATGATTTGTTAGGTGTTTCCAATAAAAAAATATGGAGACATAGATACGAATGTCTTTCGGTTGTTTATCCTACTTATGATTTAATTAATAGGATTCGTGCATGTTTTTATTCTTTCAGGTTGTTTATAAAGTCTTCTTTGGCAAATTATTTATATCTAAAATTCCCCTTCTTGCTGAATCTCTATTATGATAGGAAAAAGGATTTTCATGATTACAAATAGGAAAGATATAGATTGTTATGATACCAAAGAGAATTCATTTGACTTGGTTCAGTGGTGATGAGTACCCTGAGAATATAAAAAAGTGCTTAGACACATGGAAGAAGGTTCTACCGGATTTTGAGGTCAAGATTTGGACACAGGAAATGGCAAGAGCCTTAAATATTCCTTTTGTAAATGAAGCATTGAATGCCCGTAAATGGGCTTTTGCAGGTGATGTGGTAAGAGCCTATGCTGTGTGGAGCGAAGGTGGTGTGTATATGGATACTGACATCTGGGTTCTGAAACGTTTCGATGAATTCCTTACGTTACCAATGGTTTTCTTTATGGAAATCAACCGTAAGGAATGGGAAATGGATAATCCTGAGGGCATCCTGGATTCAGAAGGTCATTGTATGATTCCTGATGCCTATGTAAAAGGCAGACAGATACAGGCAGCTTTGTTTATGGGTGAGAAAGGATGTCCTGCTTTAAAGGAGATTATCGACTTTTATAAAACGTTGAAGTTCATTCGTGAGGATGGGACATACAATTATACCATTTCTCCTTGTATATATGCTAAGGTATTGGAGCGATATGGATTTTTGTATCGGGATGAAGAACAGCATTTGAATAATGGCATAATAGTTCTCCCATCTTCTTACGTTGCCTTATCGCGATATGAGATTGTAAAGAATGCTTTTGCAATTCATCTAGGTGCACATGAGTGGGATCCTCGTGGACCCTGGCTAAAATTTAAGTATTCATTACGCAATAGTAGATTCTATATTTTGCTAAAAAAACTAGGTGTTGAAAGACTGAGGAAACTCTATTGGAAGTAATAATCATGTTAAAACAGAGAGATTATTCACTTGACTTGATGAAGGCTTTTGCCATTTATCTTGTAGTTATGGATCATTTAGTTAGTGGGACGGATGGCATTAATAATTCATTCCGCACATTTATCTATAGTTGTCATATGCCCTTGTTTTTCTTCGTAAGTGGAGTTTTGGCCTACAAGAAAATGGATTCACTAAAAAACATTTGGCACTTCTTCGCAAAGAAATGCAGATTGTTGATTCCTTTATTTGTGTTTGGGTTTGGTAACGTTTTAATCCTCAATCAGAATATAGAGGAGTTTTTTATTTGGCATAAGTTCGGGTTATGGTTTTTGTGGACATTATTCCTTTTCTTTGCAGTTTATTCATTAAGCCAAGCCATACTTATAAAAAATAATAATAAGTATTTTGAGATATTTGTACTACTAATTCCTGCTATGATATGTGTGTATCTTAGGAAATACAAGGATTCGAGTTGGGGGGGGGTAATAAATTGTTTGAACTTATATAACTATATTTTCTTTTTGGCAGGTGTCTTAGTAAAGAGGTATGATACTCAGAAGGTGATTATATCTGATATACCTCAACTGCTAATCTTTGTTGTTTATCTTGTGGGACTATCTACAGGTATTCCAGCCTTAAACATACTGATGAAGTTGTGCGGCGTTCTTTTTGCATATATGGTGGCATACAGATCAACTTTATGTTGGAAAGAAGGTTGTTTAAATTGGTGCCAACGTATATTAATAAAGGTCGGTAAATGCTCATTGTTTATTTATGTACTTCATTATTATTTCATAAGAGGAATTAGACAACTTCCAGAAGCTGTACACAGCTTAGTATATAGCAGTCCTTGTTACTATTTGTTATTGTATAGTATTGTTTCTTTGTTCATCATCTTTTCTTGTATTTTGATTTCAGAAGTTTTGAAAACAAATAAATATATAAAGTTATTAGCTTTTGGCGTGAAATAATTTACACATTATGTATAAACTTAATAAAGTTAGGAACAAACATATCCTCGTTGTTGGGGATGTGATGCTCGACAATTATTATGTCGGGGATGTGAGGCGGATATCACCGGAAGCCCCTGTTCCTGTGTTCAGGAAGAAGTCGGAACGCAGTGTTCTTGGAGGAGCCGCTAATGTGGCAGCCAATCTTGTTGCAGCTAACCAGCAGGTGTCGATGATGTCAATTATCGGTAATGATGATAATGGACGCAGGCTGATGGCTCAGTTTAGTGAGCAGGGCGTGGATGCTAAGCTGGTGAGCAAGCTTCAGCGCAGCACAACCATTAAGACGCGCTTCCTTGCGGACAACAATCAGCAGATACTCCGTTTGGACGTTGAGGATACCGATGCCATCACGAAACAGGAAAGCGAGAGCTTGCTTAAACGCCTTCAAGGCAGTATTGCGCAGTATGACCTGATCCTGATGTCGGACTACCTGAAAGGGCTTCTGACACAGGAGTTCTGTCAGGGCGTCATCAAGATGGCGAAGGCAAATGGCATTCCTGTGGTGATTGACGTGAAAGACCCGAAATACGGAAAGTATTATGGTGCCACATTGCTGAAGCCCAACCTGAATGAGTTGCGCGCTTTGACAGGCAGGAAGGCTGAGACGAAAGAAGAGATTGTGGAGGCTGCCGAAGAGCTTAGGAAGCGCAGCAACTGCCAGTATGTGTTG
>AUXO010831098.1_pt1 | contig 13647 bp, 22 predicted proteins | sample 768731 | NCBI WGS metagenome assembly AUXO01 (sample SAMN02715735, study PRJNA202380) | gut metagenome | biome: sheep rumen | host: Ovis aries | place: New Zealand: Palmerston North
TATGCGTATTGTTCTTTATTAATACCGCCGCTTTCTAACATATAATCAAAATTTAAGATATAATCCTCATGCGAAAAATTCGGTGGAGCCTCCATAATAGAACAATATCCACCAGCGACAGAACTATCGTCTACATCCAATACAAACAATTTAGTAGTTACTTCTGCGCTTTCAAGTTTACGAGAAACCTTGGAAGAAGAATATGGATACTAAAGAGTTATAATATTTGCCGGGTCTTCCTACATAAAATTATTATAGAAGACAATTTTCTTTCCAGTTATATTATAATTATCATCATACAAATATTCATAACGGCAGAATATACCAAACTTTTCAGCAATAGTTTGTGTAATATTATAAAGATTACTATGTTCCGCTTCTATTGCACGAGCTTTTTCGCGCCGCTTCTCCATTTCATTTGGAGTTAAATTATTATTCCAAGAAGTTGTATATGCTTCTTCATAAAGTTTGCTTGGATCGCGCTCAACGATACCTTCAAATGAATTCCAATTCATTTGCACATCATAATACCATGTGCGCGAATTTACTGGTTCAGAACCATATTTTACTAGTCCACATTCACCGCACCAATAATCAAGGTTCTAAATTGGACGAGTTTCTTCACTTCCATCATTTTCTTCCCAATCTTTATATACCAATTCAAAATTATCTTGCGATAAATTGATCTTATAGCCTATCTTACCTAACTCCTAAAAAGCTAATCCTTCAGCGCTAACATTACAAGTTAAGATATCATTTTCATGACTATCTTCTACATCCACTATAACAAATTCAAAAATATGTTTGGATGCTTCAGCGATAGGAAATTCGCCTTTATTAAAGATAACTTTAATTTTTCTTAATCCTTTTAATAATTGCCCCTAAGCATTATGCCAACTAGGATTTTCAATTAGCTTTCCATTAAGCTAATAATACATTGGAATTGAAAATGTTAATTTCTAAGTGCCATCTATATTTAATGTCATTTTACCATTTTCAATTCTGCCTCTTTGCTCCACATCGGACCACTTTAGGACGGTAATGAACTCGTCCTAAAGTGTCCATAGGGAGACTTCATAACTACGAATCTCTTTTTTTAAGACACCGCGGTCATAATACTGTTGAAGCAAATTCTCTTTTTGCTCATTCGTAATCATGCCTATCTCCTCCTTTTACTCCTATTATAAATACATATTTTTATATAAAATAGATACGTTATGGATAGATCCACTAATGTCATGATACATACGATGCGAATATAATTTATTCTAACTATTCCACTCAGTAACATATCCTTCATCAGTTGGAATATTTCTATCTCTAAGAATAATGTAATTTGAGCGAAGCATATCTCCGACATCTTCTTCTCTTTGTATACCAATTGTATTAGGTTGATAAGTTAAAAAAGAAGTATCTGATTGAACTGCACCGCCGACTGTACGATAATTAAATTGTCCTTTTGCTTCACCTGTTTGGCTGTTAAAAGTAAAAGTAACAGACTATACTGCACCAGAACCATTCTTTAAGAAATATGACATATCCGTCTTTAATGTCTCAATACTAGCACTAGCAATAACCTCTCCATCAATATTACCTTGAGCTTTATCTATAACTTTAATTGCCCATTCACGACAAGGAGCATGGCGAACATCTTCACGAATACGCGCGCGAACTTCTTCCCAGGTATTATGCTCATTAAAGTAAGTATCAAATATTTCAATAACTTTATTAAAGCTAGTATAGATATTAGGAGTAGTAAACTGTAATTCCTATTTATTTAGACTTTCAACTGTAAAAGTATTATAAGTAAGACCACTGCTTTTACTATTTCGTGGAGAGATAATATATCCACTCGCACTATCAATAATTGGAGTCATCGTAAATCTAATTATTGTTGGCGCTGGAGCTGTACCAGAATAATAAAAATAACCACAAGTATTTGGATTATTAGAATTATATGGTGGTAATGGGTCAATTCCATTGCCATCTGCATTAATAATTGCGCCCGCAATAACACCAGAATATACTATGCCATTTACAGTACCATCTATACAAGCACCGCCGCCTTCTAAATTCATTCTATTTGCAACTTGTTCTGTAGCATTAGGATCCCAAATTTTCTGATTAATATGTCCTTCAACACTCGCAAATGCTCCATTTCCTAAAAGCATATCTTTTTGAATCATAGTCCCAAGAGGAATACCATCTTCATATAATATTTTTAAAGCATCTTGAGATGCGAAAATACTAACTATATTTCCATTTGCATCTTCCCAATCATTTAAATAAACATTATGCTAATCATCTTTAATACCTAAAATATTATCTTTGGCATACCAATGAGGCTCGTCCATAACAAATTTAATATTAATATCACCTTTATATAATGTGGTTTTAGTTTTGTATGGATCATTTGCGATTTTAATTTCTACTTCATGTTCAAAAGGAAGCAAATTAAGTTGAGGTGCTTCTGCTAATCGCGCGAGAATTGCTCTATTTGGATGTTCTGCTAATATTAATTCCTTCGTATCACCTGCACGGAACCAATATAAAAAATCCTCTAATTTTTTCTAATCAATTCCATCAGTTGAAAGCTGAAATTCTAAAGAATTTGCTTGATAGTGAGTTGCCCAATATTGCTATCCATTTAGTATGTCATAGGTTGATACTCGATCTTCAAAGCTAGCAGAACCAGGACGATTTAATCTATCGCTAGAAAAAGTCGCAATTAAATCAAAATCTTCAATATTTCTACCACCAAATGAAAAGCTAATAAAAGATCGATTCATATAGGGGAGACGGAAGCCGTCTCCCCCATGAGTCGCGTCATATACTTGTCTATGGTAAGTAGTATTAAATTCGTTATTTGGCGCAGTTTCACCATATAAAGCTCCATAGTCTCTATATACTGTACTCATAACTTATTTACCCCCTTACGCTATTATTTGCTGATGACTTAGATCTGAGATGAAGTATTGCGTCTATAACGGTATCTGCCGCACGCTTTGCGTCATAATCATTAGCAATTTTATCAACATTTAAGTTAACTTCAGCATGTTGAATAGTTGTATTATTTGAATTATTTTGAATAGAATCATATACATTACTAGATAAGCCTTTATATGCAGTTTGGAAAGATGCAAGAGCAGACTAAGAAATATCAATGGTCTTATGCTATAAAAGTGCCTATTTAGTTTCAGTAAGTGTACGTGTTTTTTCTAAAGAATCTTGTAATTTAGATAATTCATCTTTATCTGAAACTATTTTATTTGCAAAATCATCATTAATCGGACCTTTACTTAAATTCAATGCTGAGTAACCACAACGGTTACATTTACCATTTACAAAATTATGTTTTTCTTTTCCACGATCTTTAAATGTACCATTAGTTAATTTCTCACTCTTCATATGATATGTATCATCTATTGATTTATATCTAAATTCACCAGTTCCAGTTATACGAGTAGGTTCATTTTTTGGTGTAGAAGCCTATTCATTATTCGCTGGCACAGTCGCCTCGGCCTAAGCATCTTTAGCCGCAGCTTCAGCACGTTTCTTATCTGCTAATGCCTTTTTCTATTCTTCGGTACCATACTTTTCGATTAAAGCATCCATACCTTCTTCTACCGTTGCCTAGAATTGCTTGAATCTATCAACCTCAAAAAGGTCTTCACGCAATACTTTTTGTAATTCAGTAGTAGATTTGCTCCAATACTCAGAAGTATTACCTTGGATAAAGTTTACGATATCTTCAGAAGATTTACTTAGAACATCATCAACATCCATCCACAACATACCATGCTCTTTTTCATATTCAAGCTGCTCTTCTTCTAATGCAATCTAACGGTCTAAGCGTTCAATTTCAGCATCAGAAGCATCCTAAATTGCTTGAATTTGTTGCTCTTGCATATCAAAATACTTATCTTGTTGTTTATCAGTGATTTGTTGTTGTAGATCAGCAATTTGAGAAGCACTGCCACCAGAACGTTGTAAAATACCTAAACGGCGTTGTAAAGATGCTAACTCATCAGCATTTTTCTGATTGTCAAGCATCTTGCGTTCATTATCAAGCTATTTGCTTAATCCATCAGTTAATGCTTTCGCACCTTCTTCAAGAGCATCTTTATTATCCTTCATCTGGTCAATCGCGCGCTGTCTCATTTCTTCTACTGCCTTAAGTACTTTCTATTCAACTGCAATCTAATTATCTTCTATTTCATGTAAAATTTCATTTTGACTATTTAATAAATCAATATATTTTTTCTTTCCATCTTCAATAGAATCATGTAAAGATTGCATTTCCTATTGATCTGAATCAATTTTATCCCAAAATGCTTGAACAGCTGTACTATACCAATCAGTTCCTTCTTTTTTGATTTCATTGCCAGAAGAATCATACTACATTGCAAATTCGAATCCAGCTTTTACTAATTGGTTATATTGTTCTTCTGCAGTATAATTAGCTCTATTTGTTTTATTATCACTGCCTACTAAATTAGCAAACCATTCAAAAGCGTCTTTATCGCCGCCAACATTTTTATAATAAATTTGACCAGTTTCACTAAAACCATATAAAGAACTAAACGCGCTTTGTTCATTAAGTTCTTTTCTACGTTTTTCAAAGTATTCTTCTTGAGCGTCATTTAGAGACTACTGTGTAATTGCTTGCTCTTGAAGTTTTTCTAAACTTGCCATTTGACTAGTAAAATATTCTTTACCACGCGCAACCATATCATTTTGATACTTAGTACGCTTTGCTTCTTCAAGAGTAATTTCTTTTTCAAGCTAAGCAATTTGTTGTAACCAGTCATACCAGCGTTCAAGCTCTTTAATGAAGGCTTTAGGATCTCCGCCTCCACCGCCTCCACCGCCGCCTTTTCCAGCGAGGTCTTTAACAGACATATTAGCAATTGCTTGCCATTCAGCACGTAATTGTCTTAAAGCTGCAAGTGCGTCAGAAGCAGAAGCTTTCGCTGGGCCTCCATTAATATTACCAGTTGCGTAGGAAACTGCTTTTCGTTCATTAGTAATTGCCTTTCCGCGCCCACTAGAAGTTCCTTTATTTAATAAAGATTTAGTCTATAAATGATTAAATACTATTGCATCATCAGCAAGGTCAACCATTTCTGGGCCGGATTGTCCAACAACAAAGTAACGTCCTTTAGAAACTACAAGTTCTGGGCCAAGTTCACCCATGAGAGTACCCTTGGCATTTGCCAATCCAATAGTTCCACTTGCTACTCCACCACCATCACCGGTTTCATCAGAAGCAACTAATTTAACTGTTTTAGATAATGGTCCCATATTTTCAACAGCGCGTTTGATAGGAGAAGTATCGGGCTATGGAATTGTTACTGTAACCTAAGGTTTAATTGACTCTATCTATTCTTGTAAGGTTGTTTTAGTCTCTTCTGTTACTGTAAGACCAACTTTAATTTCTTCCGGAGTATTCTAGGTGAGTAGTGCATAGTCTTTTAAAAGATTATCTATTTGTGCCGCATCTTCATCGACTAATGGTAATTTTTTAAGTTTATTTAAGTTAGATAAATCTAAAGAACCTAAAGCCTATCCCTATTGTACTAAACTCTATAGATAGTTAACATACTATTTAAGATTAGGAGCGCCTTCAACTAATTCATTAACTCCATTTAAATTAATCTTATTATTATGTAGATCTGCGCCTAACTTATCTATCTCTGCAATCTATTCCTTACGTGTATAAACGCCAGCGCTTGGAGAATAATTAAAACCATATAAAGCTTTACGGATATCATTATATTTAGTATCTTTAACTTCATATTCTGTTTCTACTTCTTGATGGAAAGTTCTAGCTTCTGTCCCATAAAAATCTTTTGGAATTCCTAATTCATCACTGGTTGGACCAGTTTTAGCTACTATTTCCGCTTCTTCAGTTAAACTAAACTTAACTGTTTGTATTAATGCCTATATCTATTCTATATCAGTCTTATAATCTTCTGGAAGCTTAATACCATCATCTGTAATCGCAGTAGAATCATTTTGTAATAATTCTAATTTATCAATAAAGGCTTTTATTGCTGGAATTGTTTTGCTTAATTGTTCCGGTAATTCAATATTATCTTCATTAATAAAACCTTCAGAATTTTCTAATAATTCTAGCTAATTAACATAAGCTTTTAGAGATTCAATATCTTTAGATAATTTAGCTGGCGGAATAATATTAGATTCATCAGGCTCAGTCCATCCCTGTAATAATTTTAAGGCAAGTACTGAAGCATCTAGACTATCAATTACCAATTGTGGTAATTTTCCAACTAATTCAACTGAAGATTTTTCTGCATTAACTTTTATAGAAGCAGTTGTTTCAATTTCAGTAGGATTTTCTTTAGAATCAATATTTAATAATTCTTCTACACCATTCTTTACTTCACTTGCAACAGATTCTGTAGTTGTTCCTGGAGTACCTACCTCAACATCCGGTTCTTTAAAAGTAATAGTCCATTTACCATCTTCAATTGTAATGTCTAAACCTTCACTTCCATATAAATCTTGTATAGATTTTAGTATACTATCTTTATCATAAGAATCAGATTGGAATACCTAATATAATGCATTAATGGCCTTAGCCTCTTCTGCCTAAAACTAAGAAGCATCCTAATTAAGAATTTCCCATAAAGATTTATTTCCAATTAAAATAGATTCTAAATTTTCTTTTAACTATTTATTATTATTCGCAGCTTCAATAATTGAATTTCTTGCATCATCATATTTTGACTCATATTGCGCATCTGTACCTGTAATACCGCCAACAAGGATTTCTCCTAAATCAATCTAATGATCTTCTCCAGCAACATCACCAAGTTTTTCCATTTCTACAATAGTCTCTAGCATTTGAATCATGCCATCAAGCATTTCAACTTGTGCTTTTGCATAATCCTATATACCTTTAGTGACATTTTCATCCATTTCTGCGCCAGCCGCGCCAAAATCAATACCCAACTATGCCAAAGAATCAAAACTAATTTGTAGTTTACCAGTTGCTTCATCAACTGTTAAGGTACCTGCAGCCTATGTAATTAGTTTAGCAGCATCTTCACTATTTCTAAGAACAGTATTTGCGCCTAAAGTAATTTTACCACTTTTTTCAGCAAGATTGCCCATTTCGGTAAATAGATTATAAAAATCAGTATAATCCATATAACCGCTCTTAAGACCTTCTTGTAATGCTTGCCATCCCTTTTGCCAGTTAGAAAAATAATTTAATGGATTATTTTGAGCCGCTGGAATCTTATTAGACATAAAGTTAAATGATGAATCTTCTTGAGTAGAACGTACTGCAAGAATTCGTTCAGCAAGTTCAAGTTCTTGCTGATACATATCTCTACGTGCTGGATCGGCTTCTCCATCTCTTTTAGTAATTAACTCTTTAATATACGCTAAGTTAGAACCAACAGTCTCAAATTCATGCGTGGATTTAATTAATCTTTCCATTAAAGAATCAAATACTCTATTACCATTAAGACTATCAAGTAATTGTAAAGCATTATAAAGTTTTAATATTTCTGCTGTAGCTACTTTCGCGCCGTCAACAGTCTCAGTGAAATGTAATTCTCCAACACCTGCTCGTTTAGCAAAATTCTGTAAAGTCGTTTTATCTTCTGAACTTGCTTTCCCATCGAATGCATTTTCAATAGCGCTAGCAATATTAGAGAAAAGAGAACGGATAGATTCAGTGATAATCTATGAAGATCCATCTATTGATTCTAAATCTATACCTTCCGAAGCGAGAGCTTCAATACTAACAATAGCCTTGCCAGTAACTTCATCAAAAGAAATATTTAAATTATCTAATATTTTCTTATATTTTTTACCAAAAGCATTTGCTAATTCTTTTAGCTAAGAACGATTAACTTCAACTGCGCCATTCTCAGTAAATTGTAAATCTTTAATTAAATCTGAATTTTTAGCTTTATTATCTTTCTCATATGCTTCAAATAAAAGATTATTTTGTTCTTCAATTGTTTTATGCGTATATTCAATATATTTGCTAACAAACTATTCATTGGTTAATGAATGTAAATCTGCTAAAATAGTTTCTTTGTCATAAAAACCATTATAATCATCTAGATTAATTTCAGAAACCCCTTTAGATACTACATCAGAAATTAATGTAGAGAAACCTTCACGAAGTGAATCTCTTGCAACTTTCCATTGTTTATCTAGTAATTCATCATCATCTAATTCATCTAATCCCGCAGCAAGAACTAGCAATCTATCATAGATTGCTTCCATCTTGTCTTTATAAGAAGTAGTAGAATTAAACATGAACTTTCCTTTAGTAGTATTTGCTAAAGATGAATAATCGCCTAGCGCCCATTGGGTATCTTGAGCTAAATCTGCACTAATAGAATCATACCAATCAAGTATCTACTAAATTTTTTCGCTATCCTCATGATATTTTTCTTCTAATGCCTATTGTAATCTCTCGCTAGCCTCCTAAGGAGTTTCTTCTTCATTTAACCACTAAAAAGTCCATTTTTTAGTTTGATCATTAAATTTAAAGAACTCATTAAATCGTTCTTGTAAAACAACACTTATAGATTTTAGTTCATTTTTTGATACGCCGCCATTCGCAAAGACATCATTACTTTGTAATGTTACATATGCTAAAGATAAGTCGCTCTATAAGCTTTCAAATTGTGATCTTAAATTAGAACGATAGGTAGAAATAATTTCATTTAAATTTTCTGCTGTAACTACCCATCCTTTTTCGCCTAAACTAAATTTATCTTCAATATTTAAACCGAAACCTTCAGCCTGACGAATTAATTCACCTTTTTCTACAGTTGAAACTCCTTTAGTTAATGACTGGAAAAATTTATCTATATCAGTCCATTGTTCTTCTAAAGAAGACATTAAACTACTAGTAATAAGTTCATAGTTTGGAATAGTTTCATTAATAATATTATCAATATCATTTGTAGAAACGGCAGAAAAATCAAAAGTATCTGCTTCTTTTACATAATTTAAAGTCTTTTTCCACCCATCAATAGTCTAACCGTTAGAAACAATCTAACTTACTAATGCATTACGAGCATCAGCTGATAATTCATCAAAACTATTGAATAAACTAATTATTGAATCAGTAATAACAGTTGTATCAAAACCTTTATTTTGTAATGAAGTAATAGAGGATAAACTAGCAATTAGTGCTTTTTCTTCAGCAACTGTAAATTCTCTAGCATCATCTTCAACAAGACCTAAGACTTTAGTATAAACATCATTATCTCTATTTGATTCATCATAAATAGAATTTAAATGAGATTTAATATTAGTTTTAATATTCTCATTTTGTGTCTTGAATATACTATATATCCAGTTCGGCGCATTAACTTTTGCTTCATCAAAAATATTCTATAAGTCAGAAGTAGTATATTTTTCTGAATTTTCAAAAACTTTATTAACTTCTTCTTGTGTAGCTTCGTCTAATTTTTTCCAAAGATCACTCGCTTCTGTTATTAACCGTTCTCCTATATTAGTCAAATGGCCTTCTTCAAAGTTTCCTTCTGCCTACTTATATAATTCTTCTTGTAATGCCTAAAATACACCAGTATTATTTCGAATAATAGGAGTTTCATTATAAGCATCGGATTTTCTTAGCCATGCATTAACAGAAGCTTTATTTGCAGTTTCAATAGTATGATTTAATGGAGCAATTTTAGAAGCTTCTTGTCTTAGAGAATTAAACTAATCCTGAATAGCTTTATCCATTTTATAGCCCATTGTATCAAATAAGGTTTCAATAAGAACAGTGGCTTTAATGGATTCATTATTGTCTTCACTATTAATTTGTTTAAATAAAGAACGAATTAAATTATAACTAGAACCATTAATCTCTGGAGTTAACATTCTGTCATAAAGTTCTTTTTGAGTTTTATTTAATTTATTGGCCTCGGCCAGCTCTTTAAATGTATTAAAAAAGCTTGAATTATAAGCTAAATCATTATAACTAATAGTTCTTTGACCGTTTCTAGCTAATACACGATCACCCGCCTCTTCGCTAAAAACATCATCAGTATTATAGAGCGATGCTACTTTAGATTTTTTATCTTTTAGAGTTTTGTTTTCTGCTTCTAATTCTACCTTTGCACGTTCTGCTTCGGCTTTCGCTGCATTATATGTGGCTTCTGCAGCTTCTTCACGAGCCTAAGTAAGAACTTGCTCTATAGAAACAGTATCTAAAATAACATTTCCGGCTTCATCAAACTAAGAAATTAACTATGGAAATTTTTCAGTTAAATCGTCAACAGCTGACTAATAGTCTTCAGCCGCTTCTGCACTTTCATAGCGTTTTTCTTTTAATTCTTCATATTTCTTAATGCCCTTATTTAATGTATTAAATGAAGCTTTAGCTTCTTTTGCTTTATTAGTAAGCTCTTCGGCTTTTGCAGTAAGTTCTTCTAATTTAGCTTCAATACTAAAAGAATTAATAAAAGAAACAATACCACTAACTGCCGCTATTACACCAGAAGCTACTGTAAGCCAAGAAACTTTTGCTAAGTCACCGCCAGCTTTTATTAAAGTAGCAACTGTGGTAATAGTTCCTCCTAAGGCCATTAAAACACTAGATAACTATTTTCCGCCCTAAGAAGTAGTATCAATCGCACCCGCTACAACTGTTAAAGCCTAGCCAAATGATACTGTAGTTTCAAGACCTTTCTAATGATTAGCTACAAACTACTAAAAACGACCATTTGCTTCCGCTGCGGCGCCGCCATATTGCTAGAAAGCAGTAACTAAACGCATAATTACGTTATATGCATTTTCTCCGCCAGCGCTAATAATATTAAATCCATTTGTATTAACAAGATTAGCAGCCTACATTTCAGAAGCAATTCCGCCCCAAGCTTCTTTTGCTTTATCTCCAGTTAAACCATTTGCAGTAGCTGCTCGTGCGGACCAATCAGAGATTTTATTCTTATCTTGGAAATGCATTGCACTACGAGTAAAAACTGTAGAATCAAGCCCTTCATTTAATGCTCGACCTAACTACTGGCCAGCAGAAGTTACTTCTCCTGTTTTATTCTAAACAGTCTAAGTAACGGTATTAATTAATGTTTCTGTTGCAGCTTTAATTTCTGGATTAGCTGCAACCATACCTTTAACTATACTTGAACCAAAAGTTTGAGCAAATCCACTTAATAATCTAAGGCCTAGATTTTTAATCATACCTATCATTAAGCCAATACTATTAAGTGCTGCGACAGGAATTTTGCCAAATAACTTTGGCATACGGTTTAATGTATTAATTACAACTTTTGTGCCATCTAAGAAACCTTTCCAAGCATCTTCTGCACCAATAGTTGTATAGAACTATTGATAAGCTACTCGCACCTATTCAATTTTAGATTCAATAGAATCTAATGCTTTTAAAGCTTGTAAAGTACCAGTATCTTCACTATTTTCAGCATAGTCTAAATTTGATTTTAGTAAATCAATGTTACTTACTAATGCTAGGAAACGAGACTGTTGACGGTTACCAGCGAACTGTGTTGCAATATAACGTTGCTGAGTACTATTTAACTCATTCCATTTTTCACCTAATTCAATAATAACTTCAGTAAAATTACGGAACTGGCCATCAACAGTTTTCATTGAAATACCAACAGATTGTAGTGCGGCATCAACTTTGTTGAAAGCCATTGCTTCTCCTTCTTCATCAACTAATTTAGTTGGATCTTTTGTTAATTCACCATAACGAGAAGCAATTGATTTCATAGCAGAACCAATATTGGTTGCAGATTCACGAGTAACTGCTACCATAGTACCAATCATAGCAGAAGCTTCTTCAAAAGTAGCACCTACTGATTGCATAGAAGATGCAGTTTTACTCATAGCAACTGCAAGTTCTTCTTGTGATACTGCTGTATGTGCGGCTAAATTACTATAAACATCAACAACTGTTGAAGCTTCAGACATTTCCATTTTAAAGCCACGTAGAGCAGTTGTCATATAGTCAGTAGTGGTAGCATAATCAAGACCAGAAATCTTAGCTAACTTTAAGGTTTCATTAGTTAATGTCATTACATCTTTAGTTTCTAGACCCTGTTGATAGTAAATCTGAGAAACTTCATATGCACCTTTGATAGAAACCCCATACATTTGTGCCATTTTACTATAGGCTTCAACTTGATTCCATAAATCACCAGTAGACATATCAGTAACAATAGAAATTTTATTCATTACTGAGTCTAGTTCTTTAATATGATTTATAGCATTACGAACTGCTTGCTATGTAATTCTAAGGACTTGATTAAAGCCCATAAAATTAATTATAGCAAATTTCATTCTATTAAAAGTTTGTATTGCTCGTTCTTGTTGTAAAAATGCAACCTTAGTCTTTTCTAAAGTATTTCTAAATTGTTCAATTTCTTGTGTCGCTTGCCCAAAACCTTGTCCAACTTTAGCAAGATTCTATACATGCTATAGATCATCTGATTTTAATTTTTCAGAAGCCTGATGCACTCTTTCTAAGGCTCCAGCAAAAACCTCTGCCGCCTGCCCTACTGCGCCCTCATCACTCTAAGCGTTTCTAAATTTATCTTGAACTTCTTCATAGGCTTTTTGAGCCTACATCGCTTCTTCTACTGCTTTCTTTAAATTATTAATATCTGTAAAAGTATTTGCTTCTAAGCGATTGGAAAAAATATTGGTTGCAGAATATTTTCCCATTCGTTTAAATAATTCGCTAAAATCATTAGCTGAACCTTTTCCAACTCTAGATTCAATTTCAGCAATATCTGCTTTTGTTAAAGTAAATTCTTTTGCTAAATAATCTAAAAATTGCTTTTTAGCTTCTCCCGCGGCCATATCGCGTGAATTAAAGCCTATAACTCCTGTTCTTAGTTCTTTAAAGAAACGATTAAAAACATCTTCTCCTAAACCTTCTTTACTAATACCATGTGTAGTTAATGCAGTTATTTCAGAAGATTTAGCATCTCGTTTGCGTAAAAAATCATTTAATTTATTAGTAGCCTATAAAGTTTTTGCTGAGAGCCGGTCAACTTCAGTGTCAATAATTTTACTAAGTTCATCAAAACTATGCTTAATATATTGTGGATCAATGCTACTAATTAAATTTTTAGTTACATCATCTGATAATATATCCTATTTAGTTTTTTCTTTTACTTCTTTTAATTTATTACTAATAGAATCAAGTTCCTAATCTAACTTTTTAAACGCATCTAATTGATTAGCATCTAATTTAATATCGGAAAATTTAAGATCGTTTATAGCTATACGTGCTTTAGATAAACTTTCTTCCATTTTATCAATAGATTTTCCAGCCTTATTAAAATTAGCTTCATTACTAAATGCATTACTCGTCTATGCCTCAAAACGAGTCATTTCAGAGGTAATTTCTTTTAAATATTTACTTAATCTTTTATATCCACTACTATCTGGCTGTAAATGACTAAGAACTCCTTGTATCTGTGAGATTGAATCCTTTAATACCTCCAATCTTACAGGAACTTTTATCTCATTTTGCATCGAAGTTCACTTCCTTTTCTCTCATAAAATAAAAAAGAGCCACTTTCATAAGAAAGTGGCTCAAATATCAGCATCTATATCTTCTCCAAGACGCGTGATTTCCATAATTAAATTTTT
>AUXO018411465.1_pt1 | contig 13646 bp, 8 predicted proteins | sample 768731 | NCBI WGS metagenome assembly AUXO01 (sample SAMN02715735, study PRJNA202380) | gut metagenome | biome: sheep rumen | host: Ovis aries | place: New Zealand: Palmerston North
TGGCGGGGGAAGAAAGAATCGAACTCTCAACGATGGTTTTGGAGACCAGAGTTATACCATTTAACTATTCCCCCAAGATAGGCAAGAATTATTCTACTATTTTTGAATATCTCTTACAACCTTTGAAACTAAAGACATATCAACTTTTCCAGCGTAATTAGTTTTAAAGGTAACCATGACGTTCTTCATAGATTTATCTTCGAGTTTAGAAATAATTTCTCTAATCTCTTCTTCAGACATCATCTTGGGAAGATAAATTTTTAAAACGTCGATTTGGTGTTGAGTTTCTTGAGCGGATTCATTTCTATTATTAGCAATGTACATCGCTTTCTCTTCTTCTAATTCCTTGATAGATTTTTGAATTAAAGAGACGTCATCAGCATCGTTAAGTTCCTTATTTTGTTTTCTCAATTCAATAGAAGCCATAAGATGCTTATTAATGACAAGAGAAAAGGCGTTAGCACCGATGCGATCGTGTTCTTTCATAGCGGCGATTTTAGCTTTTTTTAATTCGTCAATCAACATATTCATTCACCTCAAAAAATATATCACTACTCTAATATAAATATCAAGAAATTAGTTTATTTTCTTAACTTTTTTAATTCCGTAAAGAGCTTGATCAGCTTTGGCGTATAAAGCTTCAAAATCCTTCCCTACATCGGAAGTAAAAGCAATACCACAAGTTATAGTAGTGACAAAATTGAAATTGTTAGCTTTACAGACATCTTCAAAAATCTTATTGATTCTCGGTTCGATACTTTGAGTGTATTCAATAGAAGGAACATCTTTAATTAAGAAGCAGAATTCATCTCCACCTAATCTAGTTAAGAAAGAGAATTCTTCACTAAATTTAGCTAGAGCTTTACTTCCCTCGACTAAAACCTTGTCTCCTGTAGGATGACCGAAAGTATCATTGATGTGTTTAAAAGAATCGTAATCGATAATAACAAAAGCTGAATCGTTACCTAAATTGTTATCTAAAAAATTTTGAATCAATCTCTTACCTGCCGATCTATTGTAGAATCCAGTTAAAGAATCGATATCTTTTAGATATGCAGAAGAGACATCTTGAGTAAATAACAAAGCGTAAGGAGTACCTCTAATAGTATCGAAAGTTACAGTGACTCTCTTCCATATAGGTTTCTTTTTAACTTGCATATCAAAAACTAACTTTTTAGATACGCCAAATTGATGTCTTAAATTATCTATTGAAGCTACTTTATCTAATTTATTGTTCTTGTTAACATCGAAGAACATCGGTAACTGTCTTAAGATATCGCCTTGATAATCACCGTAACGGCGAATGTTAAATTCATTGGTTGTAGAGAAATTAAAGTGAGTGAATTTCCCAGTCTTTAAATTGACTTGAGTGAAATAATCGATAATACCATATAAGGAATTGAATATTCTTCCATAAGATATATTCTTCAATTCGTCATATTCTTCTGAAGAAGAAATCTTGTTAGATTCAGTTAAATTAATTAATAGAGCCTTATTACCATTGACGTTAATTCTATTAGGAGCGATATCGAACATCTTATTTAATTTCTTATCGTAATAAGTTTGATTTTTTCCGCCTTTTAAATACGAAGCGATATCACCAAAACCAACTTCGATATCTTGTCCGACTTTAACTTGAGGATAGTATTTTAAAACATGCCTATTAGCGTAAACCACAATATTGTTAGAATCGATTGCGATAAATCCTGTATCAGCATTATCGAAGATTCTAGTTAAATCGAATTGGTTAAAAGCTGCTCCCGCCTTATTTTTCTTCTCAGATAAATCAGGAATAAATTCATCTTTTAGTTGAACCAATAAATAATGAGAAGAGCCGACTCTTCCTATTAAAGTCGCTCTTAAGATGATATTAAAATGCACTCTACCTAAAGTAGCGTGAGTGTGGATACCTTCATTGGTATTTTGAATTCCCCCAGAAGTAATCTTAGCGAAATATTTTTTCAATTCAGCGTAATCTTCTTTAGAAAACATGACAGAAAGGTCACTTAAAATCTTAGAATCGTTAGCCTGCGCAAAGATATTTTTTGTAGCATCATTAAGCAAGACAGGAACGATTTCATTCTCGCTTAATTTAACGATTGAAAGAGGAATCATGCTTCTAGAGAACAAGAAATTAGTGGTGGAATTAGGAGTTAAAATATCATCCATCAATTTACCTGTATATTGCCTAGTAGAAAAATTCAATTGCTTCTTAGTGCCTATAAGTTTTTCAAATTCATCTATAGGCATAGGTTTACCAAAGAGGTAACCTTGGATATATTTAACTGAAAGATCAGATAAATATTTAGCTTGTTCCTCAGTCTCAACCCCTTCTACAACCATAGGAATACTTAAAGATCTTGCTAAAATAACGATAGATTCAATAATCTTTTCTTTCTTATATTCATGGAGAGAATTAGATAGGAACCTGTAATCTAATTTGATGACTGAAACATCTAAATCCTTTAATGAACTTAAAGAAGACAAACCTGAACCAAAGTCATCCATATCGACTTTTATACCAACTTTAGTACATTTGTCGACAAATTCACGAATGGTATCTTCTAATTCAACAAAGATAGATTCTGTAACTTCAATTTCGATATATTTATGAGGGACATTGTAATTATCAATAGTAGCAATCATCTTCTCAAATAAGAGCGGATCGTGGAAATTAGTTCGAGAGAAATTCAAAGAGATAGGAACGACTTTCATTCCTGAATCTATCCATCTTCTTATATTCTTGCAAACTTCTACTAAAACGTGGTGATCAATAGTTTTAATCAAACCGTTATTTTCGAATACAGGGATGAATTTCACAGGAGGTATCACCTCCCCTTTTCTTATCCATCTAGATAGAGCTTCACCACCGCAATACGTTCCAGTTAACATATCGAACTTCGGTTGAATGAACACTTCAAATTCACCATTGTTCATAGCCGACGGAAATTCGTTGGTAATTTCTTGCTCGTATTCTTCTTTCTTTTCAATCTCATTAGTGAAGATACTTATTTTCTTCAAATGATTATTTCTAGCTTCTTTGTGCGCAAAAGAAACTTTAGTATCGATAGTTCTATAATCTCCATTGTAATTAGTGCAATCGAGAATACCAAAAGCCATATCTATTTGAACTTCAGGGAAAGCGTCTCTCATCGCTTCAATTAAATAATTAATTTGATCTAGGCAAGCTTTAACTGTATCTCTAACAAACAAATAGAAAATATCGCTAGCTCTATAGCGACCATATAGCACGTGGTCTGGCTTATCATTTTTTAATAACGAAGCTAATTTAGTTAAGACTCTATCTCCAAAAGAAGAACCGTAAGTTGAGTTGTACAATCTAAATTTAATAATATCGAACTTAATTAAAACTAGATTCTCTCCGTAGTATTTAGTTAACCAAGACTTAGTTAATCTTTTAAATAACTCCGGTCTAGGCATATTAGTTAATTCATCGTAATACAAAGAATAATAAAGGCGACTTCTTACTTCAACTAACGCTGCTAAATTAGAAACCAGTCGTAAGAAGAATAAATTAGCATCAACCTTGTCAAATTGGGGGTTAGAAACTGAGAAGAAACCATAATAATTGTTCGATGAAAATAAAGGCATCAAGACTAATGATTTAGTAGGATCCTTATCAAATTCTTTAGCAATATCGTAGTTGTAAGATTCAACATTTGCAGTTCGATCTAAAATTATAGCTCTAGAAGAATCAAAATAATGGTAACTGTCTTTAACCCAGCCCGAATTTAATACTTCTTCATGTTCGCTGCAGTTCTTATCTTTACAGGTCTTGGCAGTGCAAACGTATTGAGTTACGCCATCGATTTTTTCAATCAAGAACAACTTGACGTAACTAGCCTTGTAAAAAGAGCATAACAAATCAGTAAATTGATGATATATCTTAATATATTCATCTCTTCTAAAAGATAAACTATCAAAATTGTTCTCAATTTTATTTAAAGTATTAATTTGTAATTCCAAAGTTAATTTAGATGTCTCTTCAGGAATATCGAAATTTTTCTTAGAACGGACATTACCAGCTTCAAAAACAACTTTCCTTCCTTTATACATCATCGTTTTTGAATACATGACAAAAGCGGAAGAGGCGACAGTTTTATAACGCGGGACAAAAATGGAAGATGAATTTTTAATATCTTGATAGTCATCTAAATCTTCATATTCGCCAAAAATGGATGCGTATGCTTTATTCGTATAAATTACTTCGTGAGTTTCAAAATCAAAAATTAAAACGGACAAATAGGCATCGTCATAGTCATTTAGGGATGTAATTACGGGAAGATGGTCCTCGTCATTCATACAATACAACTCCTAGTTTTATATATTTAGAATAACATACTTTTCTAGAATATAACATTCATATAAATTCTTTTAACTTTTTCTTCGAGTTCTTCAAGGCTTCCTTCGTTATCTATGATGAAATCCAGTTCTTTTCTATGAAGATCGTAAGAATTTCTCTCATTCATCTTCAATCTTCTTTCGTAATCTAAATCATTTCTTGAGATTAAGTGTTTGACTTGATTAGAAGATTCTACCCCTACTAAGTAAGTAAATTGATTTTCCATCTTAGCATCAAATAGAAGTGGAACTTCCACCACGGCAACTTTATCAGTGTGATGAATTAAGAAATCGTTAACTAAATCTTTAATCTTACTCCAGATAAAAGTTTCGTATTTTCTTCTGAATGATTTAGATTCAGTCATAGATTTAATTACTAGAGATTTATCTAATTTACCTTGATTAAAAACCTCTGGAAAATTCTTTTGCAATTCTTTAATAAATTTCGCATTAACGTATAAATCGTGGACCAATTGATCTGCAGAAGCAACATAACAATCAAGTTTTTTAAAAGCGGAAGTAACTTGAGATTTCCCTACTGCAATCTTGCCAGTAATAGCTATAGAAGGTTTGACATTTTGACATTTAGGACAATAAGTTGTCCCTCTTCCTCCGACAAATTTCTTTTCCATAATTGTGTGACAATTAGGACACTCTTGTCCTTTTTTACCATAAGCTAGTAAGAAAGATTGCATATTCCCACTAGTTTCTTTTGAAGGGTGATACGACCTAATTGTCGAACCGTTATTTTCTATTGCTAATTTCATTATTAAAGAAGCGTTTTCTATAATTTTTTTTGCTTCATCTTTAGAAATATCTTTAGCTTTCTTAAAAGGAGAGATTTTACTTCTATATAAAGTCTCGTCAGCGTATATATTTCCTAGACCTAAAATTACACTTTGATCTAATAATCCTTCTTTAATTAAATAGTTCTTATTTTTATAGGCATTTAAAAGATAGGAAGGTGAATCTATATCCCAAGGTTCTTTACCTAAATTAACTAATTCTTTACAACTAGGCAATTCATTTTCTTTATATAAAGCCATTACTCCAAACTTTCTAACATCGTTAAAAATTAGATAGTGTGAATTATTTAAGCAAAAATATAAAGTGACATATTTGTTTAAATTCTCTTCTAAAGAATCGACATAAAAAAGTTTACCTTCCATTCTAAAGTGGACTAATAAAGCGTAATTATCAGATAAATGAATTATTAAATATTTACCTTTTCTCCCGAGAGAAAGAATTTTTTTATTAACGATATTTTCTTTGAAATCAGATAAATCAGTCTGAATTAAACGAGGATAAAAAACCTCAACGCCAGAAATGGTTAAACCTAACAAGTCTCTTTCTAAGATTCTTCTAACTGTTTCAACTTCGGGTAATTCAGGCATATATTTACCTCCTACTTACAATCGTACCAGGTAGGCCCATAGCTACCTTCAGCGACTAATTTACATTTTAATTTAACCGCTTCTTCCATAGCTTTTTCGATCTTAGAATCTATTATACCAACTTCTTCTTCAGGAACTTTAAAAATAAGTTCATCGTGAATTTGAAGTATCATCTTAGTTTTATAATTCTTTAACAACTCATCAACTTTAATCATGGCAACTTTAATCAAATCTGCAGCAGAACCTTGGACTACAGCGTTAACTGCGGCTCTTTCTGAAAAGGATCTAACATTGTGGTTATCAGAATTGATTCCAGGTAGATATCTTCTTCTATTTAATAAAGTGGTGACATAGCCACTAGAATGAGCTTCAGATATCGTCTTCTCTTCAAATTCCTTTAATCCTTTATAACCATCGTAGAAAGAATTGATAATTTCTGTAGCCTCAATAGGTGAAACTTTGATTTGATCAGATAGTCCCCAGGGAGTAATACCATAAACTATGCCAAAATTAACAGCCTTAGCTTTTCTTCTCATTAAAGAAGTTACTTCTTCTTTAGGTACATTAAATACTTTAGAAGCTGTAGAAGTATGAATATCTTCGTCATTATTAAAGACGTCGATTAAATCTTGAATCGAAGCTATAGAGGCTAACATTCTCAATTCAATTTGAGAATAATCTAAAGACAAGAATTGATATTCCCCATCTTTATAGAAGAATGCTTTTCTAATTTCTTTACCTTCTTCATCTCTCATGGAGATGTTTTGTAAATTTGGCTCCGACATCGATAATCTTCCTGTAGAAGTTAACGCTTGATTATAAATACCGTGAATCTTACCATCTTCGTGGATATATTCATTTAGAGAAGAAGTATAAGAAGAAACTAACTTCTGATATTTTCTATATTCAATAATTAAAGGCACGACAGGATGTCTATCTTTAATCGATTCTAAAACTGTAATATCAGTCGAGTTAGCCTTACCTTTTCTTCTCAATTTCAATTCATCGTAAATTAAATTTCCAACTTGACGAGGACTATTTAAATTAATTTCTTTTCCAATCAAAGAATAAATTGCAGATGTAATGCTAGCTAACTTCTCTTGGAATTGAGAATCGATTTTACTTAGAACTTCTTTAGAACAAGGGAAACCTTCAATTTCCATATTTGCTAAGACTATAGTTAAAGGTAACTCAACATCTTTATATAAATCATATTGATTATTTTCTTTTAAAGAAGATATAACTTCCTCTTTATAAGTAGGGATAATTTGAGTTAAATAAGCTTCTTTATCAATATCGCTTAAAGAAGAATAATCTAAATCGAAATATTTAAAGATATCTTCTTTCTTGTTACCTATTTCATTACTTAGTAGGTATGATGCTAGCAATAAATCGAATTTAAAATTTTTACTTCTAGGGAGATTAACTTTATTTAAGCAGACTTCCAATCCCTTTAAATCAAAAGTGTTTTTCTCTTCACTAGAAGTGAGAAATTCAACAAATTTATTATCGTTTTTTGCCGCATTTATAGATATAAATGAATTATTTTTGCCATCTGATAAAAAGAAACCTTCGACTTCCCCAAGATGAAAATTAGAATTAGAATTAATTACTAAAAGAGTGTTTGGTTTATAATTCAATTCACTCATAGATTTTATTTCTTTATAAGGAATGTAAACTAATTTAGTTTTAGGCTCATCCTTTTTAAAATCGAAAGCGTTTTTATTTTGAATTTCTTTTTCTAATTCAAAAGCAAATTTCTTCAAATCGTACAATTTATAAAAATCTAATAAGTCTTTAGCATTTATATCTTTAAAATCACCTTGAGAATAAAAATCTTTAACATCGACATCAGTGATAATAGTAGCGATTTCTCTGCAGAATAGGGCTTGGTCTTTTTGAGCGATGATATTTTGAGATACTTTAGATTTATCGTTTTTAATACCTTCGAATATTTCTTCTAAGTGAGGATATTGATCCAATAACTTACACGCGGTCTTTTCTCCTACGCCTTTAATACCTGGGATATTATCAGAAGTATCTCCAACTAAGCCTTTGTAATCGACAACTTGATTAGCTTGATAACCTAAAATTGAATGAATGTTATCTTTGGTAAAAACTTGGATTTCTGAAAGACCTTTACGCAAAAAATTAATTTTAATGTCTCCTTCTAACAATTGAAGGAAATCTTTATCTGAAGTAAATAGAGTTACTTCATCTCCTTTAGAGTAAGCGTATTTAGCTAAAGAACCTGCTAAATCATCACCTTCATAACCATCTTTTTCGCAGTGGAAAATTCCCATGCAATCTAGAAGAATTCTCGCTAAAGGCATCTGTTCAACTAACTGCGGTTCAACAGGTTTTCTATTCATCTTATAAGAAGCGAGTTTTTCAGTTCTAAAAGATTTTCTGCCAGTGTCAAAACAGACAATCATCTTATCACCGTAAGTTAATTCACTTTTAATCTTCTTCATCATGTTTCTATAACCGTATAGAGCGTTAGTAGGAACTCCGGAAGAAGATTTCATCACTTCTTGACCTGGTCTAAATAAAGCGTAGAAGGCTCTAAATAATAATGAATTACCATCGATGATATATGTTTTAGCCATTCGATTAATTCTCCTTGTTGTATTTAATTATGTAGAAGTATTTACCTCTACGTTCTGAAACTATAGAAATTATATCATTTTTAACTAGAGAATTTTGTCCATCTAGATAATAAGTTCTCATTCCTAAATCGTTAGCTAAAACAAGTCTAAAAGAATTGTTTGAGTAGCTGATAACTTCTCTAACAATATAGATTGAAGAATATTTAGTCTCATTTCTAAGCAAAGAAACTAAGCGCATAGAAAAGACCGAATTCAAAACTGTCAGTTCACTTAAATAATAATCTAAATCTTTCTCTTCTTTTTGATTATCGACGTAGACTAACATATCTTTATCTCCGATAGTGTAAGAATTAATAAAATTATCGATATTATTTTTAATAGTCTTTCTAGAAATGAATGAATCAAAGACCCCGGCATCTACCAACATCAAAACTTCTCTTTTATATTCTCGACAATCAATTCTCAAGAAGAAATCATATATAGAATCAAATTCACCTTTTTCTCTTTCTTCTAAAATCAAATTGATAAATGTGTTAGATAAACCTCTAATTTGATTGAATGGTATGACAAATTTACCTTGGTTGAAAACAAAGCTGTCTTTAGAAAGATTTAAAGAAGGATTAGTGATAGTAAACGAGAATGAATACATCTCCGAAATCAATTCCCTCATCTTCTCATCTCCTAAAGATACTCCCTCTAAAGAGGCTAAATAGAATTCTTCAGGAAAATAAGTTTTGTAATACAAAAGAGTATAAGTAATAAATGAATAAGCGTAAGAGTGAGATTTATTAAAACCGTATTCAGCAAATTTCTCAATCAAATTGAAAATATTAATCGCCTCCTCTTCACTTAGATTGTTAGCTTTACACCCTTGTAAAAATTTATCTTTCATAGGGAGCATCTTCTCCAAATCTTTTTTAGAGATAGCTCTTCTAAATAAATCCGCTTCACCTTTGGAGAAATTACCAACTTTTGTAGCGATTTCTAATATCTGTTCTTGATAGATAATAATTCCATAAGTATCTTTTAAAATATCCTCTAAACCTTTATATGGTAAAGAATATGGTCTTCTTTCATTCTTTCTAGAAGCGTAAACCTTGATGTTATTCATAGGCCCAGGTCTATATAGAGCAAGAATGGCAGAAAGATCATCTAAACAAGTAGGTTTAACTTCTCTTATAGCCTCTTGAATACCAAAAGATTCAAGTTGGAATACATTCTTAACTTTCAATTCATTTAAAGTTTGATAGACTTTTCTATCATTTAAAGAAGAATAAATATCAGGAAGTTCCTTCTTGTTATTTATAATATTAGTCTCAATCTTTTTAATAAAACTCAAATTAGATAAAGCCAGAATATCAAATTTTAAGAATCCCATATTCTCTAAAGTTTCATATTCGTATAAAACTATATTAGTAGTACTTCCTTGAACAGGAAGATATTTAGTTAAATTCGAATCTGAAATAAGCACTCCAGAAGCGTGAATAGAAGTTGTAACAGGGTAAGAAATTATTAATGAAGCGATATCAATGATGTTTTTATAATATCCTTCTCTAGTTAAAGACGCGAATTTAGACGATAATTTTTTAGCATCTTCAAAGCTTTTTGCCTTAAAAGGAATAGACTTAGAAATGTTATCTATGTAGTTAGAAGGAATATCAAAAACTTCAGCCATTTCTTTTAATGCCGCTTTCATCTGTAAAGTATTGTAAGTGACAATTAAACCCACTCTATCTTTGCCGTAAGTATCGATTAAGTGATTTATGACTTCCCCTCTTTTAGTATCTTCAAAGTCGACATCGATATCAGGCATCGTCTTTCTAAGAGGGTTTAAGAATCTTTCAAAAGATAAATTGTATTTAATAGGATCGATGTCTGTGATATTTAAACAATAAGAAACAAGAGATCCACACGATGAACCTCTACCAGGTCCAACTTTGATATTGTGACTCTTACAATAATTGACATATTCATCGACAATTAAAAAGTAAGAGGAGAAATCCATAGAATTGATAATGTTCAATTCGTAATTAATTCTCTCTAAATATTTAGGATCGTTTTCTCTATTAGTTCTTAAGGCTAATCCCAACAAGACTTTCTTTTTCAAATCTGAAGAAGGAGAAGAGGAAACTTGTAAAATACCTCCTCTTTTCTTCATGAAATTAAAATTGATTTTCTCTACTAAAGATGAGACAGATATAATTTCTTCTTGAAGATATATTTTTTCTAAAGCTTTAATACCCAGCAAGAAGAAAGGACCCTTATTTTTAGAATTTAAAAATTCATTGATGGTAAAGTGATGCATCTCTTCTTTGCCTTTATTTATCTCATTCAAAATTAAATATGCCTTATAAGAGGAAGAATAATTTAAATATTGAACTTTAGGAAAACTTAAAGATTTGAATTTGTTATCTTTAACAAACTTTCTTAAGACAGAGATATTTTCCATATCTTCTTGAGAATAAATTTCAATACCAAAATACAAATCAAAAATAGAATTTAACGATTTGAAGAAATCTAAAGAATTATTTAAAAAAACTTCATCCTTAAATTTCTCATCTTCGCTTTTTAAAATTAAAGCTAGATTCTTAATCGAATTAAAATCTTCTAAATTGTAAGTCTCTTTGTTTTTATTGAATAATTCAATCAGTTCTAAATAACCTTCTTCATTGAGAATTATCAGTTGACCTAAGTAGAGATTTGAATCATTTTCAATAGTGATTAATTCTCCATAAATATCTTTCAATCCCTTCTTCTTAAATGAAGAATAAAGGTACGGAAAAGATGAGATGGAAGAAATATCTCCTACACCCCCACCTTTATAGCCGTACTCTTTTAAATAAGATGCATATTCATCTAATTTAACTGAGCTTTCTCCAAAAGAGAAACAAGATATCGTCTGAAGCTGATAATAATTCAAATTTCCTCCTAATTAACACTTATATTATATATTAAATATTTATGATGTTTTTGATTAATCTTTTTGTAAATATATAGATTCAAAAAGATTTTTTGACATTATTTATTAAAAATGAAATTCAAAATAGACCATGAAACTTTTTATTGCATAATTTCACTCTTTACCTTTATAATATTTGAGGCAAAAGTTGCAGATAAAAGCAACTTTGAGAAAAGAGGTGAATAATTAGATGCCGAAAACTGTCGTCCACGATAATGAATCTTTCGATGATGCGATGAGAAGATTTAAGCGTTCTGTTAACAAAGCTGGAATCTTAGCTGATGAAAAGAAGCACCAAGCCTTCTATAAAAAAGGTTTGAAAAGAAAGATGAAGTCTGAACAAGCCAGACGTAAATATCGTCACTAAACCTCTATTTAAATATAGATTTAAATAAGCGCCTTGGTATTTATCAAAGCGCTTTTTTTCGTACTTGTATACTTGTTTAATAAATCCTTTAAAATCTACACTTTTTCGCATTCATAAAACAATTAATTACTCGTAATTTAGTTGTATATAGTTTATTTATTGTGCTATCATTTAGACGATTAATAATCACTCGTTTATTTTTGAGGTTTATATTATGAATATTGAAAAAGAAGTTGAACAAATCGTTTCTAGCAAAATTAAAGGTCAAAACATCACTCCTGAGTCTGAATTATCTTCCTTAGGTTTAGATTCTTTAGATAAAGCTGAAATCTTGATTGATATTGAAGACAAATTCAATATTGAATTCTCCGATGATGAGATGTTATCAGTTAAGACTGTTAAAGATCTTTTAGATTTAATCACTAAAAAAACTAACAAATAAAAATTAATTATATTTAAAAATAATAATTCATAAGCGCGGTACTATTGTTTAGACTGCAGCAGGAGGATTAATGACTGTTTTGTTGTTGTGCTTGACGAACGCTAATTTAAGTATAAGCGTATCTGTCGATCGTAAAATTTTATTCGTCTATAAAACTTATTCCGATAAATTGAAATCCGAACACGAATATCAAGAGACAATTATGCAAGCTCTAGCTTTTCATAATGTCTCTTTTTCCTCTTTAGAAGGAGGAATTCTCTCTTCGGTGGTTCCTAGTTTAACTAGAAAAGTTAAAAATGCCGCCTCATCAATTCTAAATAAGGAATGTCTTGTAATCTCTAGAGAACTAAAAAGCGGAGTCGCTATTAGGATGGATAATCCTTCTGAAGTAGGTAGCGACATCATTTGTCTAGCTAAAGGTGCCTTAACTAAATTTCAAGAAGACGCTTTAATAATTTCCTTAGATTCAGTCTTGATGTTCCTAGAAGTCTCTAAGAATAACGAATTCTTAGGGGGAGCTCTCTTCCCTGGTATGAAAGCTTCTTTAGATAAGATGATTTCTTCTTCAGCTCAACTTTCAGATTTGGAATTAGAAGACCCTCACGTTCTTATAGGTAAGAATACTAAAGATTCTATTTCCTCGGGGTTAATCAATGGTTATTCATTCTTGATTACTAAATACATTCAAGAAATAGAAAAAGAAAAAAACAAGAAATACAAAATTATCATTACGGGAGAAGATTTCTCACTTATCAAAGATAAAATTAATTTTGAATATACATACCTTAAAGATTTGGTTCTTGAAGGTTTATACGATATCTACGTCAAAAACGTCAAATAAAAATTAGAAAAGGAAATATATAAAAATGAAAAGAAACAATTTAATTTATTCAATGACTATCATGGCCTTATTCATCGCGATTATGGCTATATTCGCTTTTACTCCTGCTGGATCTATTTTCCAAGGAGCAGGCTTCTCAATAACTTTATTAGGTGTACCTTTAACTATCATCGCTTGCTTATATGGGCCTCTTATGGGAGCTTTTGCTGGAGCTGTTTGGGGTAGTTTTGCTTTAATTCAAGCTTTCACAGGTATGGATTTCATCGGTACCACTATTCTTTCTAGCGAGATGAATGCCGGATTGAAATTTGGTGGACTAGTTGCTATTTGTTATTCGAGAATCATCGTAGGATTCTTAGCGGGATTAATTTCTGATGCCTTGCGTTTAGTTGATAAGCATGGTCACTGGTCTAGTGTTGTTACTGGTTTATCTGTTGGTATCTTGAATACCGCAATCTTTATGACTCTATTCTGCGCTTTCTATTACAAGACTGAAACTATTCAAAACTTATGTGCTCAATTCAATTTAAATCCTAATAACGCCTGGTTATTCTCTATTGCTTTTGTCGGCCCTATCAATATTCCTGTTGAATGGTCAGTTAACGCAGGTGTAGGAGGATTAGCGGCGTATGGAGTAATAGTTGGTACTAAAAAAGCTCACATCGAAAATCC
>AUXO016297617.1_pt1 | contig 13644 bp, 25 predicted proteins | sample 768731 | NCBI WGS metagenome assembly AUXO01 (sample SAMN02715735, study PRJNA202380) | gut metagenome | biome: sheep rumen | host: Ovis aries | place: New Zealand: Palmerston North
ACTTGAATATTCTTCATATTTTATAAGATTACCTTGTTCAAAATAAGCATGAGCTTCTTTTTTATTGCGAATTGAAAATACGTGAAACCATTTGGATGATAGGCAAACACATTTACCCCCTATACCATTCAAACCCGATGCGTTTTTATATACTAGGTCATTAAATTTGCCGCCTGTATGAGAACGAGAATAAATAGAAACTAAAACGTTCTCTCCATCTTCTCGAATACCAAATGGAACTCCACGACCATAATCTCGTACTCTTATAGCATTTTCTTTTTCTTTAACACTAATTTCAATTCTATTTCCAAAACCAGCTAAAGCTTCATCTGTAGAATTGTTAATAATTTCTTTCAGTGCTTGGTAGGTTCCGTCTAGATCATCCGATCCGAGATACATTTGTATCCTTGTACGTACTCCTTCTCGGAAATCAAGTGATTGAATTGCTTCAATTCCATAATTATCCATATTTTCTCATTATCTCCTATTCAGTCATTGCGGCCGTAGCTAATTTATCAGCTAGCTCGTTTCCTAACAAACCACTATGACCTTTAATTTTCTATAAATCAATTTTATATCCATTATTTTCTATAATATCATAGTTTTGTATAAGTTTCAAATTTTCTGGCGTTTTCTTATCAGATTTAATCCAACCATTCTATTTCCAATTATTTTTCCAAATAGTTAAAGTATTTACAACATAAGTTGAATCACTATAAACAATAGGAATTTCTCCGGCCTTTACGCCAAACTTTGCGATCGCATATAGAGCCGCCGCAAGTTCCATTTCATTATTAGTTGCTCTTGGAAACTATTCAGAATGACAATGTATAACTTTTTCATTTTCATCTAAACAAACTACCCCAAAGCCTCCTGGACCTGGATTGCCACGACTACTTCCATCTATATAAATAGTCATAATTTCCAACTTCCAATATAATCTACATCTTTTTCGTTACAAAAATGCAATTTTGTACCTTTTGGATAAGCTATTACTTTATTATTAGGAAAAATATTCTATATCTAAATAAATTGTTGATGTGCAGTTTCTAAGTCTATTTTATCTGTGTCTATTTCTATTAATATTATATCATTTTCTTCTAATTGAATTTTAAATAAATTCATTTAAAATTCTCCTTATACTTTATTTCTATAATTATTATATCATAATTTTTCTATAAAGACAAAAAATAGGCTTATAGAAATCAATCTATAAGCCTATTTGACAAAAAGTAATTTTTATATTACTATATATTTAGATCCCATAGTCAATGTCTATTTCTTCTTTATTATTATTATTATTAGTTAATTCTGCTAATACAGTTTCGTATTTTACACCATTTTTAGTGTTTTCAGCTTTGGCCTTATTATAATAAAAAGCCTGACTAGCTCCGTACGCGGTCCATGCTACCCCGGGGATTACGCTAAGCCATGGGAGTGATCCTGTATAGTCTTTAAAAACACATATAAAAGCCAGAAGTAGATAAGCTAATGTAATGACCCAAATTAAAGCACTTTCTTGAATTATAAGTATCTTTGAAAATTCTACCTTTTTTCTTTTATTATTTTTCTTTTTCTTGCTCATTACGTAAGACCAAGTTTCTTTATAATACGATAAATAATAGTAATCATTTCTTCACGAGTAATGAACTTTTTATACATTTTTCTGCCTTTAACATCACCTTGAATAAAACCATTGCTTTCAGCCCATTTACGAGCCTCTGCTGAATATTCACCAGTTTCTTCTCTGGCAGCTTGAGTATTAATCCATGTATTCATCATTTCGTTAAATTTTTCTTGTGTCATATCTTCGTCCTCCAATCTTTCTGTAACTTGTTTTGCCAAATCTCCTAGTCTAGCATATAACCAATTACCTGGACAACTTTTATTTGCAAACCATCTATGTACAGTTAGCAACATTTCATCATCTTTTGGTTGATAATTTAATGTTTTATTTTTATCAGCAAACCATAATAGTTTAGTTTTACCATTGCGTTTACAAATATCAACACAAAGATCAATTAAACTATTATAGACATTTTCATTCATTTCAAAAGGCTCTTTCATTGCGCTTGCGCACTCAATAGTTACAGCCCTATTATCATTATCACCACTAGAAGAGCACCAACTGCGACAAGATTCTTCTACTGCCATGCCTATGCGGCCGTCCGTCCCTATAACGTAATTAGAGGATGATTTTGCGTTCGTTTGAGCAAACCAGCCGCAAGCAGATTCTACTGACAATTGACCAACAATACAATGTGGAGTAATTCTAGTTATTTTATATTTTCTTTTACCAGACTAATTAGGAGATATTTTAGTATAGCATACTAAAGGACTATTACTCATAATAATCTCTCCTTTAAACTGTAATAAAAGCATTATAACCTTTAGTTTTTAAATCTTTTACCATCTTTTCAGCATTTTCTTTTATAGAAAAAGCTCCTACTTGAACTTTATAATACGGTTTGATATATCTAACATAAGCTGAAGCATATGTACTACCTAACTATTGGATTTGTTTGCAATAAGCGGTAGCATTTGTTTCGTTAGAAAATGCTCCAAGCTAAACCCTATATAGGATTTTTTCCTTCTTTAAGTAAATTGCAATGACATTGTCTACCGGTCGGTTATACGCTGCTGCCGCAATTACTTTATCCTTGTAAAGCAATCTTGTACTACCACCACCATCAAGATTAACTGCATACTAGCATCCAACATCAAGCGCAATCTACCCAGCTTCTTTCAGATTTGCTCCTGGATTATCAATTACAATTAAATATATATTCTTATCATTATATCCTATGATACTTCTTCTGGTTTTATAATTCAATTCATTGCCAATATTCATGGTATTGTATATACCATTAATAATTAATGGGGGGTAAGCTGTTAAAAAGTCTTTCCAACCGTCAATTTCTTGTCCAAATTTTAGTTCTCCATTTAAATTTATTCCAATGCCATAAGAATTCCAGGTTCTATCATTTGACTTCTGGACTCTATTATCTATATAATCCATAATAGTTTTTCCAGTAGCCATATTAAAAAATCCACCATTAATAATAATATCTGGTGGATTGGATTGTGCTTTTTTAAAATCTTCTAATGTTGATCTGGGTTCTGCGCATTGTGCAAAATCTATATTCTATATTTCTATTTTAGGAATTTCAAGTATGGTAATATTACTTTTTGTTATGGTTTTCACATTTTTTCCTCCTAAAAAAGAAAGGCTATAAGTTTCCTTATAGCCTTTGAGCAATTTCTGCAATTTTGCTGCGATGAATTTTTTGAAGTGTAACTTCACCATATATATCTTGTCCTCTAAAGACTTGAGACATTCTTCGCATACCATTGTTAAAACCTTCATATTCAATTAAATCAACTTGTGTTTTTTCGTCGCCTTCAACAATACAGATACTATCTTCTCCAATACGTTGAAGCGCAAGTTTTAAAAGTGAAATATCTAAATTCTATGCTTCTGTTATATAAATACCAGCGTTCATTCCAGAAGTGTCATAGCCTCTTATATCACTAAATGGTAGAAGAATTAATTGTTCTGAATCAATCAACTATTCTACTGCCATGCGGCCACCGAGCTTTGACATTAAGAAATTTCCTACTTGACTATCTAGTAGCTTATCATCTTTCGTACCGGGATAAAAACCAAGACGAGCTGACCCTTTTGTTGCGACAGGATTGCAAAAGATAATTATCTTATCTATACGACCTTTATCTAAACACCAGAATAAATAAGCCATAGAAAGCCAACTTTTACCGGTTCCGGCTGGGCCTTTAATCATAGTAACTTGATTATTTAAAAAACTATCAATTACCATAGCTTGATAGATGTCTCCATGATAAGGTTTAGTTTTTCCTAACCAAGAAGAATCTAAAGAAGCATATTTTAATTTATTAAAATTATAACCATCCCAACGATAAGTATCTACTATTTCATTATTAGTAATAATATTGACATATTCATTAGGAATTAATTGTAATATTTCATTATAAGTTCCATCTGTTAAATGTGTATAAAATTCTCCCATTTCTTCTTCAGTCATATCTATGTTTTTATAGCCAGTATAATTATCTTCTACTGGTTCAACAGATTTAATATATTCTGTAGAGAAGAAGATAGAAGCCAAAGCCTTTAGAGCTAAATCGTTTGTATAAAAGAAAAGTTCTTTGTACTGAGCGCAATCTATAGCGCAAGATAAAATTTTGGTATCATCCGTTAGTTCTAGATCTGCTTTTTTTATTCTTTCACTTAAAGATTCAAAATATGGATAACAGATAAACTTGTTGGGATTTTCATTTAGATAATGTAATAATCTTCTTGCAGCATATTTAATTTCAGAATCTTTATTAGCAGCAGTTTTAATTCTTTCTAATTCTTTCAAAGTAATAGAAGAAATTATAACACGATCTTCTGAATTAAATATATCTTCTGAAGCTAGTAATAAACTACTAGTATCATAAAAATTATTCTTCATCGTATTCTACCTCTTCTTCTGGCATATTAAATCCGATAGCAGATACAGTTGATTCTGCGGGCGGTTGAATCTCCTGTATCTACATATTAGTTTGGACAACTTTTAAAGAAGCATCTGATAAGGCAGCTTCTATAAGAGTACAAACTAATTTTGTGATAGAGTTTAGAATATCACAAATCCACTATCCAAAAGCAAATCCTAAAATAAAAAATAAAAGGGCTTCGATATAAACCAACTCCTTTTTTCTTATTCATAGTATATGAAGAAGTAAAAGGCTAATTTATTCAATTTTGGCCTTTTCTATTTTTTCTAATTGATTGATAAAATTCTTCTTTTTGCGAAATATAAGTTTTTATATCTTCTTGATAATCCTCAATTTCAGCTTTAATTTCTTCAATATCATCTTTTAGATGTTGAATATTGCGGCGAAGCATTTTTGCTTCATATCCAGTTTTATTAAACTGATTACTTTGATTTAATACACTATATAGATGTCTCAAAGCTTTTAATTCAATTCGCTTGTCTTGAATGAGTGTCTTAAGATGTTTTATCTCTGCACGTCCAACAGCTAGAGTTATACCAGTCTTTTCGTTTGCCATATCTTTATCTTGTGGGTGTACTTGCGCTTGTCCGCAAAAAGTTCGTCCCTACTTGTCATATACAATTGCAGAGGCAATACCACTTTCATCATCATAATCATAAATAGCATTTGAAATTTTCATAATAAAATCCTCTGTATTTCTTTTATTTTATTAATTATATTATACTAAAAAATAGTTTTTTTCTCAAATGGATATTTTGCTTAAAAAATTTGCTAGGGCTAGTCCTTGCGAAGAAACGGCCGTTCACATGGGCAAGAAAAAAGAGCTGCAAAAGCAGCTCTTAATCCCACAGATGGAAGAATACTCTTCCTAGATTATCCCAATTTTCTTTAAATAGTTTCTCTTTATTTTTTACACGTTCTTTTTCTGCATCAAGGAACTTTTGGTCGAGTTCTTTATTATTTGTTCGTATAGTAAAATAGCCTTTTTCATCTTTGATAGTTGTTAACTGATTAGACCATTCTTCTTCATAGGGATTAGGGAAATAAGTTTCTTCATCATTTATCTTTTTAAAATTGAAAGCTAAATCTTCAAGATACTTTTGCCATTTTTCAAAAGTGTTAAATTCTTCATTTCCGGGGTATCCATGAGTAACTTGAGATAGAGAAAGAAGAGTTTGTCCAAGATATTCAAGAATAGTATCATCTAAATTCCAGATATCTTTATCACAATAACCCTTAGTAATACGCTGCCAAGAATATTTAAATCCTTTAAAAAAGGTTTTAATATTAATTAGCCAATTGCTAGGATATTTCCAAGGGCAATAATAATTATTAAAAGTATTTAATTTATTCATAGATAATCAATACACTCCTTTACTTTTTCATTCATTTCAACAATGATATGATCCAGAAGCACAGGAGTACAATTATGCGCATCTACTGCAACGTTATACATATAAGGACGATCCTCGAAGAAATGCTCTTTAGAATGAGTATGACCAAACAAATTACAAGTCATTTGCTTTAGAGATTCCTTCTCAAGATTTCCAGTCAATGTAGGGAAATGAGAAAGATAAAAATGATACTTTCTATAATGAAGATAGATTGCGGCTGCCATCTCAATAACGTTAGGAAGTTCTCTGTATGCTTCCCATCTACGGTCACTATCATGATTACCACGTACAATGTGGATACGGCCGTTGAGCTGCCGCACCAGCTCAAGACCGGCTTCCATATCTTGACCGAGCATCAAATCACCAAGAAGATATAAATCATCCTCTGGAGTAACAATAGAATTAAAATTATTAACAATGGCTATATTCATATCTTCAACAGAATCAAAGCCACGAGGCTTATAAACAAATTCTCGTGAATGATTAAAATGGAGATCTGAACTTAAATAAATCATATTCATCAACCCTTATAATACCAAATATCATCATACTTATAGTTGTCGAGAGCCGGATCAGTAAAATTAGTTTGCATATTCTTAATTGCGTGCTCAGGAACCTTTGCTAGACCAGTGCGCTTTGCATTACGTTCGAGACACTCTTCAAGAGACGTGCAGAAAACAACCGGAATAACAGCATAACCGACGGGCAACCGCAAATTCTTAATCACTTTCATACGACTTGCTTCGCTAATATGAGTAGCATCAACATAAATTTCATCTACACCATTATCAAGATGCTTCTGGATCTCTTTAATAAAAAGATTAAAAACCTGCTTTTCTTTAGAAAAGTAGTCACTAGCCTTATTGATCAAAGAAAAGCGAATCTTATCACGAGAAACAATAGAAGCAGATTCTACTCCATCTTCATTTACTTCCAACTGTCGCTGTGCCCAAGTGCTTTTACCCGAGCCAGGAATCCCTACTAAAAGCAAGACTTTCTTCTGCTTCATTAACAAACTCTCCTTCTCTAAATCGTTCCAAAAATTCTTGTTCCTGTTCCAGATTTTTAATTTCCATATGATTGAGAGTCATCTTACAATAGGGGCAGTAAAGCTTCTTTCTATGCCAATCTTTGTGTTGATGACCTCTCTTGCGTACAAGCGGGATTGATGCACGACCGCATCTCAAACAGAAAAACTTATGTGTTTCATAACCCATTACTCAGTCACCAGACCTTTCGTGGTAGTAAAAGGAATAAACTCAAAAGTATTAAGATTTAAAAGCACTGTCTTTCCGGTGAACGCGCTCGCGCAATCCAAATCAATTTTTTGACCCCCATGATAAACAAGAGCACCATAGTAGTTTACTCGATACAAGGAAAGATAATGAGATTCTTCTAAATTTTTTAGAGTTTTTTCAAGAAAAAGAACAGGGGTATGTCCATGAATAATGATGGTATCTCTTGGAATTACTACTTTATAATCAAAATAGTGATACCTATCCCAAAGAGCATCTTCTTCAGTTAAAATATCAACAGCTTTTGGATTACAACCAGCGTGACAAAGAATAATGTTCATATTAGTATAATTATGGTAAACAGCAATAAAAGGAAGATTTTCAAGTTTGTCAATAATATCTTTATCTGGATCATTGCGAAAAGCGCAATAAGTGGGATCATTTCCGTTCCAATCCCAAATATCCATATCTTCTGAACGATAATGACCAAATCCAGAAGTACGAAGAGCTTTAACCATCATATCTTCATGATTGCCTTTGAGATAAATTACACGAGGATCAGCAAGCATTTCTTTTACAATGCGCCAACCATCTGGACCACGATCAATAGCATCACCAAGGAAATAAAGAGTATCTTCGGGTTTTAAATATTCTTTAATCTGATCCCAAAGATCTCCCATGCCATGCAAATCTGAACAGGCATATATACTCATTAATACGCACCTCGATTAAATAAAATAGTAATTCTTTCAGCAAGGTTATCAATTTCCCATTGTCCAAGTTTGCGCCATTTGGCACACCAAGCTAATTTATCGGCAGCCCATTCCAAAGTATTACTATGCCATGCCTTGCTGCATTCATATTCTTTAACTACTCGGTCAATTTCTTTATAGAAATCTTTCATCTTACTTTACTCCAATCAGTAGTATCTTCTTTTACTTCCTGGATATTATCCCAAACATGAGAATCGTAAATAATAAAATCATTTACTTCAGAAAAAAGTTTCCAAGGATAATCATAGCTATCAAAGTAAAAACTTCGATTTACTCCAGTCTTTTTATCTCTAACATTCAGAGCCACTTGCAGACGACCACCAGAATTGTCAGAGAACGACTCCCAATCAGAATAAACTTGATGGACAACAAAACGGCCTCTCCAAAGGTTATCTTCTTTAAGGTTTCGATTCATCTGCCGCACATAACGATTGATTTTTCTTTGAGCAACTTTACGAAGCTTATAAGTCATTTATATCAATCCTTTCTTTTTCCCAAAAATCTTTATGCCAATCGGTTGAAATATTAGGATTTACAGATAATTTAATAAGAACAATATCAAACCAATCATTTGTGTCCATATTTGTTAAATTATAAATAATTCCATCACCTACACGTTTAATATGAATATGTAAATTGTTGGTTTTTGGTAAATTGTTTTGAATATATACCATTATTGCATTTTCAGCATCTTTTTGAGAAGAATAATACCATACAGCATCATTAGGATTCCACGCATTACTCACACACCACATTTATATTTCTTCTTTCCTTTTTTCTATATATATTATATATTAATTTTTAAATTTTTTCAATTAAGGTTTATAGAGTTTAAAATTTTGGCTTCAATGTCATTTTTTATTTTCCTCCTTTTCTATATATATATTATATCATTTTTTTAAATAAAAAACAAAAAACCTCCTAGGTATCTAGGAGGTTAGAAAATTACTTATTTAAGTTAAGCATATAATTACCATCAGAATCAAGTACAGTAGTAGGAAGTTCTCCATTCCACTGTTTAATCCAATAGTAATCAATGAGTTCTGAAGAAAGTGTAGCCGCAATCTGTTTGTTCTTATCAGCTTCGCGTTCGCCAGCATAAAGTGCCGCATCAGCTTGAATTTTAACTACTTCAAGGTCAGCCTGGGCCGCAATAACATCTTGTTCAGCCTGTGCATTTGCCGCAATAATAGCTCGCTTGGCAGCGGCTTCCTCTTCCATTGTTTTCTGCGCCTGCGCTGTCTCTGCGGTCAGCTTGTTTTGCGCTGCGACCTGTTTAGCTTCGACCGCATTTGTAAAAGCATCAGTAAAATCAATATCTTCAACTGCAATAGATACAATAGTAATTCCAAAAGAAGAAAGATCATTTGCGGTATCTTCAACAATACTATTGGAAAGAAGTTCTCTCTTGGCAATTAGATTTTCGGCTGTATACTGACTAAAAACAGCTTTTGTATTCTCAAGGATTCGAGGATACATTACATTTTCATAGTAATTTCTGCCAACGGTCTTATAAAGATTTTGAGCGGTAGTTTGATCAATACAATAGTTTACAGACAAAATTAAATCAACTTGCTGAATATCGCTAGAAAATGCGGATGTTTCAATCTGTACCTTCTGAGTACGATTATCCATTTTAACAATATTCTGCCAAGGAGCTTTAAAGTTAATACCAGCAGATACTGTTCGATCACTTACCGCTCCAAAGGTAGTGAGAATACCAGTATAACCTGTAGGAACAATACCGACGCAAGAAACAATAAACAACACAATAGATATAATAAGAGGAATTATTGCCAGTGTTTTATAATCTTCAGAAAAAAATCGAAATCCAGCTGCAACTATTAATGCTACAATAGCAAGAATAAATAAAATCATTTAATTTTCTCCTTCGTATACCTTTATATATATATTTTCTTGAGGAATAGCTTTAAAAGATAAATCAGTTGTTATTGTTGGCGAATTTCTAAAAGATGTTAGTTTTGTACCTTGATAAATACAAGTTTCATCAGATGAAATATTGATTGCGCCGGCAGAAGGACTTACTAATTGAGTAATAATCCTTCCTTGAATTTTAATAGTTAAGTAAAATGGCTCATGGTCATCAAAATTAATTGCGGACATATCATAGTGATATGTCCCGCAATATTCACATTTTATCTACTCTGGACTTAATGGACTTCCACAATTAGGACAATTTTTCATATTTAACCTTCATGTTTCATTAAATATTCACGAGAAACGTTCTTAAATGAAAGATCGCAAGTCGGGTCACGAAGTACGATACCCTCACGTAGAACTTCTGGATTTACTACAGATTTTGCGGTTGCCATAACCTTAAACTCTTCCATGTCATTAGGCATGATAAAGTTAGTATCAAGGATAGGAACCCACTTCATTCCCCAAGATTCAATAATCTTTTTACCTTCAATAGAAGAGATTCGTCCAGAAGAAGAATCAATAAAATTGAAGATATACAGATCATCTTCTGCAAGCTTTAAGGGGTTACCTTGAACGCTACCTACACTTTCACCTTGTACACATACATACTTAAGTTCTGAATGTGCTTCAAGATATTTACGTAGATGCTGCTCAATATTGTACTTTTTAGCCATAGCCCAGTAAATATTATATTCATGATAACATTCCTGGTTTTCACTAAACTGACGCACATTACGAGATAGCACCCAAAATTCATACTTGCGGCCGCGCCGTTCAAGGATGTAGGTACTTGAGGTGCCATCCAGTTTCTCAGTTACCACCAATGGCTTTTCATAGCCGAGAAGCCACGGGAGATTTTCAATACGAGTTTCATCGGTTTTATTAACAAATGCGAACTTAGTAGGAAACGCCCTAGGCTTATCATAGCGTCGACCGAAGAACAAAAACAGCAGAGCACGACCCCATTCACGCCGCATAAGCCAACGGAAAGGCTGCTTGCGGAATAGCTCCTTATGACGAGCTGCCATAGACTGATACTTTAAAGACTTAGGAGGCTTATTAGCCTTACGTATATTATCTTCTGCGACATAATAAGTAATTCCAAGCTCTTCAGTTACATTAGTTCCTATTGGATAATCTCGCTTTAGCAGGGACATAGGCATAATAAGACCTTGAGAATACTGCCCGCGCAGACGAATAGTACGAACACGAAATTTGCGGTCGCGCATAAACTCAAACTCCTCGCGTTCAGGAAGCTTTGAGTCAATTTCAATATAAATTACTTTATCTCCAACCTTAAATTCATCGTGCTTTGCAATTACAACCTTCCAACCAAGGACAGTTGCAACTTCAATGCGGTCGGCATTTGGAATGGGCTGAATATCAACAATTTGTTCTACATGAGCCAGAGCACGTTCTGCCATAATTATCACCCCTTAAATTTGATAAGTTTCTACATCTTCCTTATAATAATCAAACTTTTGAGCAAGCATATCTAAAATCAATTGACTAAAATAAAGATCCGGGTATTTATCCCAAACTTGCTCGATCATTTGAATATAAGATTTAATACGATTTGGGTCCCTCATATTTTCTTACTACCTCATTTGGTTTAACTTCTGTAATAATACCAATGTAATCTTCCCAATTATTTGGTAATTCGCTATCTTCACAAATTATAGGATATAATACAATTTCAAATTCTTTTTCCTCATCATCCTGAATCCAAGAAAATTTAAAGTATTTTGTTTCCAAACCTGTAAGCATAGAAACAGAATATCGAATATTTACAGCATGTTTTTCAAAATTATTAAAAGATTTTTCTATCCAATTATTTATTGCCTGTTCTGCTTTTTCTTTAGATGAAAAAGTCCATTTCTGAGAGAACTCACTAATAGCATAACGATCACGAACAATCCAAATAGAATTCATAATTTATATTTTCCTTTCTTTCTTTATATATTATATCATAAATTTTAATTTAAGTTTGCTCTTTATTATGCCCATTCTCCTAAAAAGAACATCAATCCTCCCACGAACCATGAAAAGCATCCCCAAAGGCAACAGGCTATCCATAATTCAGGTTGATCATATGGTGATGGGATTTTGTCGTAAAGGTCTACAAGAACCCAGGCTCCAGCAAGACCTAATCCTAACGCCGTCGCACAGGATATAAGCACTCGTATCAAAAGATTGAGGTTCATAATTCTTCACATTCGAGATTATATTTTCAGAGTTAACATCTTTAAACCCCACCCGTTTGCTGCTAAAAGCTTCATAAATTCGGCATGCCCTAGCTAATTGTTAAAAGAATCATCTGCCGCAATCTTGATGTCTACTATTGGTACAATTGGCAAGTCTGGGCTTTCTTTAATAGGTTCCAATAGCTTCTTGACATTATCATTCATTTTCTATCTCTTCTTAAATCCCCGCAAGCTTGTTGTATCTCGCATCCGCGTCGTGCATCTTCTTTTCTGCCACGTGAAGCCTCCTCAAAATGTCTGTCAACTTGTCCACCGTTTCCCAGAACGTTTCCCGTGGTACGTCTGTAAGATTGACGCCTCTGTACGGTTTCAGAGTCTCGTTATATTCATTCAGAATCAAAAGATACTCGGTAGACGCTTTTTCGCTCTCTTCGATCGCTGCATACTCGGATTTTCTCTGCGCGTCGATCAGAACCGACTGTGCATACCTTTCGCAAATACTATTCTCTTCCAGCTTGCGGATAATCGCGATCAATTCCGCTTTTGTCAGATCTTGCAGTCTCATTACATCAACTCCAAAATAATCAATATTTAGCCAGCTGTCTCTCCTTAACTCATTCTTGCAATTTCCTGCGCGGCATTCATGATCGCGTCAATCACAGCGTTAATGTTTTCAGCAGTTGCGTACTTCGCAATCAGCATCGCTGTCATGTCCTTTTTCGCCGGAAGCAACAGCAACAACAATACACAAACAACCAGCGTGATTACCAGTGCACGTATGGGGATTCTCTTTCGCAGTTTTATTCCTTCATCCGCGTCATAATAATCGTCGTCATATGAAACGAAGTATAGACATCCGCAAATCACAAGGACTACGCTAAGCAGAACGGCACATATACTAATAATCTGGCTTGCTCGATCAATGAGTCCGATCAGATAAATCAGCCTCGGGTCGATAATTGGTGTCATGTAACTTCCTCCTCTACCATATATATTTCATAATTCATCAACTTGCTAAACCAATCATCGATATACGCCTTGATCTCGCTGCGTTCATAGTCATTACTGCTTTCGTCAAAGTACATATAATCAACAATGGAATCACAAAGTGCAAGATGGTCGGAAATAATTTTGAAACATTCATTTCCAAAATAGAATTTGTCTCCAATTTTTAAATTTGAAGATTCTAGATTTTCGATTTGCAAAGCGGGGCGAATTCCACCACGGTCTTTGTACACGTAATAGCCATATGTGTAGATGGAGCCATCATTGGTAACAGTCGCTGCGTAGTTCTGGTAGTCGTCGGATGATCGAAGCCACCACCATGAAATACAATAACGATCCTCTATGGTTAGTAGATTTTTTGCTTCATCGACCGACAGTAATGTTGCTCCAGTAATTTCAAGTTCACATGGCTCTTGGATTAATACAATTTTATTTACTTTCATTTATATTTTTCTTTTCTCTTTCTTTATATATAAATTATATCATAAATTTTAAAAAAATTAAAGGTAAGTTCTTATGAACTTACCCCCATGTTTTCTGTAGCGATATAAACCAT